>Ga0315906_10000873_pt1 | contig 46238 bp, 37 predicted proteins | sample LakEriMetagenome_4_FD_203526 | JGI IMG/M metagenome (GOLD analysis project Ga0315906, IMG submission 203526) | Freshwater fungal communities from buoy surface, Lake Erie, Ohio, United States - Buoy 2 MA122 | ecosystem: Environmental > Aquatic > Freshwater > Lake > Lake biofilm | place: USA...
CTGTTGCCTCAGGGCTGCTCAACTGAGCTTCAGATACCTTTACCCAAACTTTTCCTGTCTGTGCAAAAGCAACTGCACTCATCATTGCCACTACTGCTACTGTTAAAACTGTTTTGATCGCTGACGTTTTCATATTCTTTGTGTTCGTTTCTGAAACAAAGATGCGTCCTTACAGATACCTGATTCCTATATATAATAGTATCCAAATGAAATTTACGCTATCCTCCGTAAGTGCCTTTGCGGAATACGTGTAGAGCGTCTACGTAGTTGTACGTAGTGACAAGAAAACAAAGCGTGAAACAGAATGAGAATCAGAAACAGAATGAGAATCAGAAACAGAAACAGAATGAAAATGAGGAATAGAGTGAGTGCGAGTGTGAGAGACCGGGAATTGTCAATTAAAGCATTGGAGCATAGTCAATTGGAGCATTGTCAATTTTTAACGTGCAATGGCAATTTTCAATTTTTTTCCTTTTACCTTTTCGTGTGAGATCTGTTTTATGAGTGCGTGAATATTTTTGCGTTTCAATGCGACAAAGGAGGAGAAATCGAGCACTGTGATAAGGCCAATATCCTCTTTTTTTAATCCACCTTTTTGACCTAGAAAACCTACAAGGTCGATTTTGTTGATCTTGTCTTTTTTACCGCCGCTGAAATAGATCGTGATCCAAGGACTCTCCACGGGAGGATTTGGGTTATTCTGAATTTTGAATTCCGAATTCGGAATGTCCAGATATTCAGGAGTATCTTCATCGCTATTAAGCATCAGGTAAGCTGATCCATTCGCCTTCATTCGGGCAGTTCGACCATTACGATGAATGAACGCTTCCTTAGAATGTGGATACTGAAAATGAACAACATGCTGAATTTCGGGTATATCAAGTCCACGTGCACCTAGATCTGTACACACAAGTGTATGATGACTTCCATTGCGGAATTTGATCAACGCACGTTCACGATCTTCCTGTTCCATCCCTCCGTGATAAGCAATGGATTCGTACCCCGAATCTTTTAAAAAAGTGGTGATTGATTCGGTAGCTTCACGGTAGTTGCAAAAAACAATTGTAGGCTGACCTTGAAAACTACAGAGCAGATTGAATAAGCGTTCGAATTTATTGGTTGTTCGGACAGGGAACGTGTAAAATCTTATGTCAGGAGTTTCTTCAGACGACAAAAAGTTAATGATTTTGGGTTGTTTTAATTGAAGGTAATCCGGAAACTGCTCCATTTCAGTAGCGGATACCAATGTAGTTTTTTCAAGTTTGTTAAAATGTTCCCGAATGAAACGCATTTGTTCCTCGAAACCAAATTCCAGGCATTTGTCGTATTCATCAATAACGAGTTGCTTTGTTCCCGACAGCTCAAAATTCTCTCTGTGAATATGGTCGCAAACTCGACCAGGTGTTCCGATGAGGACGGCTGGTGCTTCAGATAAACTGTTTCGTTCAACCTGCATGGAATGTCCGCCATAACATGCCAGTACCTTGAAGTTAGTTTTGAATGATTTAAAAACCGTTTCGATCTGAATTGCAAGCTCACGTGAAGGAGCAAGCACCAAAGCTTGGATTCCATTTTTTTCAGAATTCAATTGTAAGAGCAAGGGTAATAAAAATGCAACTGTTTTTCCTGAGCCAGTTTGGGACAGCACTACAAGATCATTGTTTTTTTGAGTTTCTTTTAATGCTTCCTCTTGTAATTGATTCAATTCTTTGAAGCCCGTATTTTTCAATACAAGCTGAATGATCTCTTGTTGTTTACTCATGTGGTAAAGGTAGAGGAATAAAAATAGGCCCGGATATCCGAGCCTGCGATTGTTTTAAATAATGAATAATTACATCATCTCAATCACGCCTGCTGCACCTTGTCCGGTACCTACGCACATGGTTACGATGCCGTATTTTTGCTGACGTTTTTTCAATTCATTCATAATCTGAACAGAAAGTTTTGCGCCTGTACAGCCCAATGGGTGGCCTAAAGCTATAGCGCCTCCGTTTACGTTAACCAATTCTGGATTGATGCCGGTTTCACGGATGACCGCCAGAGACTGTGAGGCGAAGGCTTCGTTTAACTCAAATAGATTGATGTCGTTCAAACTGAGTCCAGCCATTTTGATCGCTTTCGGAATGGCATCTACCGGTCCGATACCCATGATGCGTGGTTCAATACCAACCACTGCGTAGGAGGCTAGCCTGGCAACAGGTTCAAGATTCAATTCTTTTACCATGCTTTCCGACATCACCAATACAAATGCTGCACCATCAGACGTTTGCGATGAATTACCGGCAGTCACCGAACCGCCATTGGCAAATACGGGTTTCAAGGCCCCTAATGCTTCCAGAGTACTTGCACGCGGACCTTCATCTGTATCAACGGTATACTTCTCCACTTGACGTTTTTCATTCGCATCCAGAAAAATGCGTTCCACCTCGATTGGAGCAATGTCCTCCTTAAACCTGCCTGATTTAATTGCAGCAATGGCTTTTTCGTGAGATTTAAGTGCAAAAGCATCCTGCTCTTCGCGACTTACATTGAATTGTTTAGCCACAGCTTCTGCGGTCAGCCCCATTCCCCAGTACCAGGTTGGATTTTCTTTTCCAACTTTCGCATTCGGAACGATCCGCCACCCACCCATGGCCATGACCGACATGGATTCAGCACCACCGGCAATGATGCAATTGGCCATTCCAGCTTCGATTTTTGCTGTAGCAATTGCAATAGTTTCCAACCCTGAAGAGCAATAACGATTGATTGTCATTCCAGGCACTTTGTCCGTATTCAATCCCATCAGAGAGATCATTCTGCCGACATTCAATCCTTGTTCTGCTTCGGGGGTTGCATTTCCAACGATTACGTCATCAACCCGCTCCTTGTCCAATTGAGGTACGCTTGCCATCAAATGTTTGATCACGTCAGCAGCAAGGTCGTCGGGTCTGTAAAAACGGAATCCACCTTTTCCTGCTTTTCCAACTGCCGAGCGATAGCCGGCTACAATAAATGCTCTTTGTCCCATTTTTTTTTTAGATATTAGACTGCAAGTCAAAAGACGAAAGACTCATTTAGTTGAATCAAGCGACTTTTTGAATCCCACAATCATTTTTTGAACCTCATTAATTTTAGTTATCAAATTTTAAGCTCCCTGAAATTGTGTTTTAATGCCATCCGTCTAGCGTCTTTTGTCTTGAAGTCTTGAGTCTATAAGTTTAATTCCTCAATATCTTCCCATACTTAATAATACTTTCCAATCGTTCCATAGTTTTTCTCTCCGCGCACAATTCAATAAATGCCCGACGTTCAAGATCTAATAAGTATTGCTCAGACACAACAGTATTTTCGCTCAAATCCCCTCCGCAAAGCACGTAACCAAGCTTTTCAGAGATCACACGGTCATGGTCTGACATGTAATTTCCTGAAAGCATGGAGTTGGCGCCTACATAAACGATTCCGAGCCCTTCCTGACCCATTACGGTAATGTTCTTCTCTCGTTTAGGAGCTACATAGCCTTTTTCTGCCAGTTCTAATGCCGCAGCTTTTGCCCGAGTCAATTGATGATCACGACTTACGACTACTTCATCTGTTCCGGGACGAAGGTAACCCAGATCGAAGGCTTCATAAGCAGATGTAGAGACTTTTGCCTGTCCGATGGTTAGGAACCGTTCTCGCATACGGTTGATCTTGATGTCGCCATCTTTAAGTTCTTCCGAAAGGCGTTTTGCGAATTCTTTTGTACCACCACCTCCTGGAATAACACCGACGCCAAATTCTACAAGCCCCATATACAGTTCAGCATGTGCCACAACTTTGTCGGCATGCATCGACATTTCGCAACTGCCTCCCAAAGCCAAGTTATGCGGAGCCACAATCACTGGAATGTTCGAGTAGCGCACCCGCATCATTGCATCCTGGAATGCTTTGACGGCAAAATTCAATTCATCGTAATCCTGTTCGATTGCCATCATGAAGATCATTCCGACATTGGCACCTGCCGAGAAATTCTGCCCTGTATTGTAAATAACAAGTCCTTTGTATTCCTTTTCGGCAATATCGATGGCACGGTTCAAGCCTTCGATCACACCACCTCCAATGGTATTCATTTTAGTGTGGAATTCGAGATTTAGAATGCCGTCACCAAGATCAACAAGGGTCACATCAGAATTGCCCCATACTTTGTTTTCACTTCTTAAGGCATCCAGAATGATGAGGTCTTCCGTTCCCGGAATGGTTTTGTAGGATTTTGAAGTTACATCATAGTATAGTTTCTTCCCTTGTTCCAATTTATAGAACGAAGTGAATCCTTCACTTTTCATTTCAGAGATCCAGGATGCAGCATTTTTGTTCACGTCAGCAATAAGCTTCAAGCCCTGATCAAAACCAATGATATCCCAGGTTTCAAAAGGCCCCAGCTCCCATCCAAAACCAGCTTTCAACGCATCGTCGATCTTGTAAAGATCATCTGTGATCTCGGGCAATCGATTGGATACATAAGCCAGTAATCCACCAAATAGCTTTCTGTAAAAGTCTCCAGCTTTATCCGTTCCCATGAACAACATTTTTGTACGTTGTTTGAGATCTTCAATGGGCTTCGTCATTTCCAATGTTGCAAACTTGACTTTTTCGGAAGCACGGTATTCGAGTGTTTTTAGGTCTAATGAATGAATCTCACTCTTCCCGTCCGAGCTCTTAACCTTCTTGTAAAATCCCTGTCCTGATTTGGATCCAAGCCATTTGTTCTCTACCATTTTGGAAATAAAGTCAGGCAATTCGAATAAGGCTCTTTCTTCGTCGTTCGGGCAATTTGCTTTTAACCCATTGGCCACATGAACGAGGGTATCCAATCCAACGACATCGCAGGTGCGGAAGGTGGCAGATTTCGGGCGACCAAGCACCGGACCGGTAAGCTTGTCGACTTCATCCACTGTTAAACCAAGGTCACTAACCGCATGAAATAAGGCCATAATCGAATAAACACCCACCCCATTTGCTATGAAGGCAGGTGTATCTTTGCAAAGAACGGTTTTCTTACCTAGAATTTTTGCCCCATACTCCATGAGAAAGTCGACGATCTTTTGATCTGTTGAAGGTGTCGGGATAATCTCAAGTAGCTGAAGATAACGTGGGGGATTGAAAAAGTGCGTTCCGCAAAAATGGGTTTTGAAATCGTCACTTCTACCTTCCAACATCATATGAATCGGAATACCCGAAGTATTGGAGGTGATCAACGTACCTTGTTTGCGGAACTTCTCAACTTTTTCAAAAACTTGTTGCTTGATATCCAACCTTTCCACAACTACCTCAATTACCCAATCACAGGTGGCGATTTTGTGCATGTCGTCATCAAAGTTGCCTGTAGAAATCCGTTTCGCGAAAGATTTCTTGTAGATCGCCGATGGATTGGTTTTAAGCGTGCTGTCCAGAGATTGGTTGACAATTCGGTTCCGCACAGAAATATGTTCCTTCGTAAGGCCTTTTTTAGTCTCCTCTTCTGTAAGTTCAAAGGGGACGATGTCTAACAAAAGTACTTCGCATCCCACATTGGCAAAGTGACATGCAATTCGAGACCCCATTACTCCTGAACCTAAGACTGCTATTTTTTTAATGTGCCTGTTCATTTGTCCTATTTTAATGTATTGAATTTTAATTCTTCTTCCACAAGATGATCCATAACCTCTAAAACTTCTAAAAATGCCGCTAGCTTTTTTGCGCTCAGCCTCTCGCGGATTTTTTCGTTAAAATCAAGAATGGTCTTTTTCACGATTTTTCTATATCGAATTCCTTCTTCTGTAAGAAACACCAGAACTTTACGTTTGTCAACTCCATCAAATTCCCGGTAAACAAACCCCTTGTCTTCCATTGTTTTTAAGGTACGGGAAAGAGATGTTGGCTCCATGCCCATGCGAGGTCCGAGCTGTGTGCTTGGTGTTCCTTCACGGTCAACGATCATGAGGATATATCCGATAGACATTGTGATCCCGTGTTCGCCTGCTTTTTGGTTGTACATTCGTGACAATTTATGCCACGCATGCCTCAACTCGAAGTCGTGAAGTACATTTTCAGATTTTGACATTGTAAATTTTCAGCATGCTAAAATAGTAAAATATTTTATGCGTACATAGAAAAAAGAGTGTTTACCACACCTCTTTCGAAATGCTTACAGTCCCTTTGAAATAAGATATTTTTTCAAGATTTTGATTCGTGATATTCACTTCATATACCCCGATCGATCTTCCTCGATGTATTTCAGTTGCCTTTGCTATAAGTGTTTCACCGGGGTTAACAATTTTGAGATGCGACATCGAGGTTTCGATACTTACACATTTATGTCCATATGAATTTGAAGCAAATGCTAGTGCAGAATCACTTAGTGAAAATGAAATGCCACCGTGGAGAATTCCAAATCCGTTCAGCATTTCTGTTTTCACCGTTAATCTTAAGGTGCAAGCGCCCAAAGAAACTGATTCAACCTCTATTCCCATCCATTGGCTGAAGCAATCATTATTCATCATGATTGCAACGATTTCAGGAGGGGTTTTCATGCAGGTTGTTTAATTGATCTGGACATCAAAGTTATCATTGCAACAGAGACAATAAAAAGTTGTGTTGCAGTCTCATCGTCTATAGAGCTTCCATCCTCATCATTGGTAGATATTTCAAAGGCCATGAATTGTGTTAGTTCCGGCTGATCTACAAAATCATCCAAGAGTTCTTGATCATCTTTATCAAAATACGCATCAAGGAGTTCGAAAAAGGGTTCTTCAAATGCATCGATCTGATCTTCGGTAACAGGATTTAGCGAGATGCCTTCTTGCGCAAAAGCCTCAGAGATCAAGCAGAAATAATAGATCAGGATTCCCGACAAAGGTTCGTTTTCATATTCTTCCGGCGCTGTCATTACATACGCAAGAAGCGTTGGCTGGGCTAATGCATATTTCTCTGATAACGACTCAAGTCCTGAGTCATCAAGGTTGTCAACGATTTCAATCGCTCTTTCGATGCTATTGCGAGATACATGCTTCATAGGTCTGACTTTTGTGCGAAGTTAAGTAAACTGAATTCTCAAAATGATCGGTCAAACAGACAATTTCAACCCTTCATTGTTTATCGTAATCAATGACAGCTTATTTTTGAAGAAAATTGTACTTTGAAGGATAAAACTTTTTTTAGGCAGGATTTTTTGGGTTTTTACAGAGATCTGGCAGTCAACAATCATAAAGAATGGTTTGATCTGCACCGCAAACGCTATGAAACACATGTAAAAGAACCCTTTAAATATTTTGTTCAGCATCTTATTGGTGAGTTTGCCAAGAAAAACACAGAATTTTCGGAGCTGGAAGCTAAGGATTGTATTTTTAGAATTAATAGAGATATCCGGTTTTCAGCAGATAAAACTCCTTACAAACTATATGCATCTGCGGTGATTTCCCCAGGGGGAAAGAAAAGTAAGTCTTTGAGTGGTGTGTACATAGAACTCACTCCTGAATATTTAAGAGTTTACAGCGGAGTGTATGACCCGGATAAAGACGACATTTATGACATTCGGGCACACATTGCGTCTAATACAAAAGAATTTAAAAAGCTCATTCAGGAAAAAGAATTTAAAACCCTTTTCGGAGAAATAAGAGGTGAAAAGAACAAGGTACTGCCTTTGGAATTCAAAGAGGCCTCCTTGACGGAACCCCTTCTATTTAATAAACAATGGTATTTCTATGCTGAATTTTCAGCGGACGTTATTCTAAAACCCGGACTGGATGAGCTAATAATACATTGCCATCAAGTTGCAGAACCTGTAACTCACTTTCTATATAAATCATTAAATCAAAATTAACTATGAACTTACGAATACTTTTTCTGGCTTTTGTTGCCTTCAGTTTTAACGTGGAAGGGCAACAAAAAGAACTCACATTGAAGGATGCAGTTTTAGGACAAAACAGAATATTCGGGCCGGAACGCATGTACGGTTTTCAATGGATTCCCGGAACAAATGAATATACGTATTACAGCCGGAATTATCAAGCGATGTACAGCTCCACCGTTGGTGCAAAATCACCTGTAACAGAAGTATTGTCCATAGAAAAATTGAACAAGGATCTGGGGTGTCAGCTGAGTTCTTTATTTGAGTTAAAATGGCTAGATAATCAAACCTTTGTAATTAATGATGGGGCAAACTACTACACATACAATGTGGCTGAAAGCAAAGGAAAGAAGATCCATTCTTTAGGTGATGGATCGGAGAATGCGCTGTATCATCCTGAATCAGGGAATATTGCGTACACTAAAGAGAACAATGTTTATGTACATACTAAGGAAGGCCTGAAATTAATCGTTACCGACAATGCAGACAAGAACATCGTGTCAGGACAAAGCATTGCAAGGAATGAATTTGGTATTAGTGGCGGACTATTTTGGTCGAACAAAGGAAATCAACTCGCTTTTTATCAGAAAGATGAGACAGAAGTTCACGACTACCCGTTACTGGACATTACACAAACACCAGGAGCACTTATGTCTATTAAGTATCCGATGGCCGGACAGAAATCCGAAAAGCCAAAAGTCGGGATTTACAATCTGTTGACAAAATCTACACTTTTTATTAGCCCAAGAGGAGCAGCAGATAATTATCTGACGAATTTTTGTTTTACACCTGACGATCAATTTGTGCTCATAGCTGAATTGAATCGTGAACAGAATCACATGTGGTTGAATTTATACGAGACTAAATCCGGCAAATTTGTTCGAACCATTTTGGAAGAAAAAAACGACAAATGGGTTGAACCAGAGCACCCGGCTTTTTTCCCTTCTACTAAATCAACTAATTTCATCTGGATTTCTGAAAAAGATGGATTCAACAACCTCTATTATTATTCATTGGAAGGAAAGCTTTTGCGTCAAATCACAAAAAATAATTTTCCACTAAAAGAAATCCATAGTGCCTCATCAGACGGTAAAAATGTTTATTTCAGTGCTACCGGACTGGATGCGACGAACACACTGTTTTATAAAGTTAACATTGAATCAGGCAAACAACAACTTGTGACCTGCGAGTCAGGTACTCATGAATTTTTTGTTTCAGGTGATGGTGCTTATTTCTACGATGCATTTTCGAATCACGACGTACCACACAAGGCACAATTACTCGAAGCCAAGTCGTTGAAAGTAATGAAAACATTAATTGAGAGCGACGATAAATTGAAGGATTATAAAATAGGAACATCCGAAGTTTCTACCTTAAATAGTAACGGAACAGTGCTCTATACGCGGCTTATTAAACCAAGCAATTTCGATCCTACAAAAAAATATCCAGTGATGGTATATGTTTATGGAGGTCCCCACGCTCAGATGATCACAAATACATGGCTCGATGGAGCAAATCTTTGGATGTATTGGATGGCAGAGCAGGGGTACCTCATTTACACGCTTGATGGTCGAGGTTCAGCACACCGTGGATTTACATTTGAGTCACAAATTCATCGTCAGCTGGGAACTGTTGAAATGGAAGATCAGCTGGCTGGGGTGTCGTATTTAAAGTCATTGCCTTTTGTTGACAGTAATAGATTGGCAGTTCATGGTTGGTCATTTGGCGGATTCATGACTACGTCATTAATGCTTCGCCACCCTGGAGTATTTAAGGTGGGTGTCGCAGGTGGACCAGTAACTGACTGGAAGTATTATGAGATTATGTATGGTGAGCGTTACATGGATCGACCCGAGGAAAACTTGAAAGGGTATGAACAGGCATCGTTGATGACTCATGCAGGCAATTTGAAAGGTGATCTTCTTCTGATTCATGGGACCATTGACGATGTTGTTGTGATGCAACACAATTATGCGCTCGTAAAGAAATTTGTTGAACTTGGAATCCAAATGGATTTTTTCCCATATCCAATGCACAAACACAATGTCACTGGCAAGGATAGGGTACATCTAATTCAAAAAGTTCTGAATTACATTGTGGAAAATAATCAATAGAATATTGGAGGGATAGGTATCCAGCAATAAATGACTATATTTGTCATGAATAATATAGTCATGAAAAAGCTGATTAAAACATATCGTCTCCAAAAAAGCATGAAAACCCGTGAGCTCGCTCAATTGTTGGGTATAGATCAGGCGTTAGTGAGTAAGTTTGAGAGTGGGCAACGTTTGCCAACCCGTCAACAGGTTGAATTAATCGCATTTCATCTCGAAATTGATTCCAAAGAGTTGCTTGCACAATGGCTCAAAGAAAAGATGATGAATGAACTATCTGATTATTCAGTTGTCTCTCGAGCACTACAACTCGTTCAAGAGGAGAAAGAAATATATGCGGAAAAATCAGTAACGGATGATTTCAAAGTTCAATTGGATGACATTAAAAATCTTAAATCTCAGCTCGATAAATTACGCACATTCGACAGTTACAGAATTGCTCAAGCTTTGGAACTTGAATATACCTTCGAGAGCAATCGGATTGAAGGAAACACTCTAACATTGAAAGAAACAGACCTGGTAGTAAATCAGGGATTGACTATTTCAGGTAAATCTATGAGAGAACACCTTGAGGCCATTAATCACCAAGAAGCCATTGGATATGTTAAAGATCTTGCACGTAGGAGCGTAAAGCTATCCGAGCGTGAGTTACTCAATTTACATAACCTTATTTTACGGGGAATCATTCCTGAGTATGCAGGAAAATACCGGGATGTACAAGTCATGATTTCGGGAAGCAAACATTTGCCTCCCGGTCCTATGAAGGTTCGAGAGGAAATGGAGGAGTTGTTTGTCTGGTATCGTACAAATGAAAGCGTGCTTCATCCGGTGATTCTTGCTGCCGAATTTCATCTGAGGTTGGTTACAATTCATCCATTTGTTGATGGGAATGGTCGGGTTTCCAGATTACTCATGAATCTCATTTTATTGCAGCATGGCTATGTTATTGCCAATATTAAAGGAGAGCAAGCAGATAGAATGGCTTATTACGAGAGTCTGGAAAAATCTCAAACCGATTCATCTAACAGAGATTTCATCAGGTTCATTTTAGATGTAGAAAAAGAATGTTTAAACAGATATTTGTCTGTGCTTGATTAATAGGTGTCGCAGCGAGTAGACTCTACTCAATGCGATACCTTTTGTATATTTGAAACTTGATACTATTAATTCGGAAATGAATTCCGTGGAAACGAAATCGAAAGAAATGAACAGTGCAGTTGGAGAGGAAGTTCTATTAAAAGCCTTCAGGCTAATGTGTACAGCCAAAACAATGGCTGAAAAGTACGAGGACAACAAGGAAATCACCTCCAAATATGTTCATGCTACTTCACGTGGCCATGAAGCTATCCAACTGGCCGTTGGGATGCAATTGAAACCACAGGATTGGGTCTCTCCTTATTATCGTGATGACAGTATTTTACTTGGAATCGGAATGACACCCTATGAATTGATGCTTCAAGTATTTGCCAAGAAAGATGATCCTTTCTCGGGCGGAAGAACCTACTATTCACATCCTTCTCTGAATAGGTCTGATATGCCCAAAATACCTCATCAATCCTCGGCAACAGGAATGCAAGCAATACCAACTGCGGGTGTGGCGATGGGTATTCAATATAAAGAGAAACAAGGACTATCGGAGGATTATAAGGGAGAAAATCCTGTTGTCGTCTGTTCGCTTGGCGATGCGTCATGCACCGAGGGAGAAGTTTCTGAGGCTCTTCAAATGGCTGCATTAAAACAATTTCCCATAGTTTTTCTTGTTCAGGACAATGGATGGGATATAAGTGCGAATGCCAAAGAAACCCGCGCTCAGGATATGACGGAATACATGAAGGGTTTTAATGGAATAGAGGTACGAACCATTGACGGCAGCGACTTTGAATTGTCCTACACCACAGTGAGTGAGGTATTCGAGATTGTTCGAAGTGAACGAAGGCCATTTGTAATTCACGCGAAGGTTCCACTCCTCGGGCACCATACTTCAGGTGTACGCAAAGAATGGTATAGAGATGATCTTGAAGAAGCGTCAACAAGAGATCCTTATCCTAAACTTAGAAATAAGCTTTTAGATCAAAGTCAATATCAAGAAAAGCTCGATCAAATTGAAAAAGAGGTATCCGATTTTGTTGATTCTGAGTATCAACGCGCGTTCGACGCAGAGGATCCTTTGCCAGAATCTGTAACAGACTTTATTTTTGCCCCGACTCCGATTACACATGAAAAGGGTGAACGGGAGCCTTCAGGAAAGAAGAAGACTGTCATGGTCGACTCGGCCCTGTTCGCGGTGCGAGAATTAATGGAAAAGCACCCAGAGGCCTTGCTTTACGGACAGGACGTTGGTGCGCGATTAGGGGGCGTTTTCAGGGAAGCAGCGACATTGGCGGAAAAATTTGGTGAAAACCGTGTTTTCAATACCCCGATTCAGGAGGCTTTTATTATTGGATCCACTGTTGGAATGTCGGCTGTTGGTTTAAAGCCAATTGTGGAGGTGCAATTTGCGGATTACATTTGGCCTGGTCTGAATCAATTATTCACCGAAGTATCCCGATCATATTACCTTTCCAATGGAAAATGGCCGGTAAGCTGCGTTATCCGTGTCCCCATTGGAGCCTATGGATCCGGGGGACCTTATCACTCCTCGAGTGTTGAATCAGTTGTAACCAACATACGTGGGATTAAAGTGGCTTATCCCTCCAGTGGAGCAGATCTTAAAGGACTTATGAAATCTGCTTTTTACGATCCAAATCCGGTTGTTATATTCGAACACAAAGGGCTGTATTGGTCGAAAATAAAAGGTACGGAAGGGGCAATGTCCATCGAACCAGATGAGGATTATGTAATTCCTTTCGGAAAGGCAAGAGTCGTTCAAGAAGCAAAATCATCTTTCGTTGAAAAGGGCGAATCAGCCGTCATCATTACCTACGGACGTGGAGTTTATTGGTCTTTAGAAGCTTCTTCGGATTTTGAGGGAAAAGTGGAAATTATAGATTTACGGACCTTGAATCCTCTGGATCATGAAAAAATGAATGAGGTTGTGCGAAAACACGGCAAGGTACTTTTGGTAACAGAAGAGTCGGAAGAAGCATCTTTCACACTTGGATTGGCAGGACGATTACAAAGAGATAATTTTCAATTTTTGGATGCTCCAATCTCAATTGTGGGATCTATCGATACACCAGCTATTCCGCTTAATTCTCTGCTTGAAGCATCGCTCCTGACGAACGCAGAAAAGGTAAAAACACATCTGCAGAGCATTTTAGATTTTTGAAATTTTTTGGTCAAAATTCAGGGGAAAGACTGAGAAGGTCCTATTAACATTCCATATCTGATAAAAATGACCTGAGGCCAATTCATCGGAAGTCCGCGGAGTGTACCTTTACGTGTGAATGAAGTTTTCACGTCCTTACACATTAAAAGAAATTGCTGATCTCGTCTATGGTCAGCCAATTGGTGAACCCAATCACACTATTACTGGGATAAATGAGATTCACATGGTTGAACCGGGTGACCTTGTATTTGTCGATCACCCAAAATATTATCAAAAGGCACTAACAAGCGCAGCCACAACCATCTTAATTGATCAGGAAGTGGAATGCCCGGAGGGTAAAGGGTTGATCATCTCACCAAAGCCTTTTGATGATTTCAACAAGCTTACAAGGTATTTTAATTCAAATGAATTAGTTAAGTCCAATTTCGGAATAGAGTGTATTATTGACCCAAGTTCATTTATTCATCCATCTGCGGTAATTGGACATCGCGTAAAAATTGGCAAAGGATCAATAATTAACCCGGGTGTGGTGATCTCCAATGATTGTGTAATTGGAGATAATGTTATAATTGGAGCTAACACAGTTATTGGACATAGTGCATTTTATTACAAGAAAAAACCGGATGGTTATGATAGAATGCATACGTGCGGATCTGTTCATTTGGATGATGATGTGGAGATTGGTGCACTCTGTACCATAGATGCCGGTGTCACAGGAATTACTAAAATTGGGAAAGGAACCAAAATAGACAATCAGGTGCACATTGGCCATGATACCGTCGTTGGTGAACATTGTTTAATGGCCGCAAATGTCGGACTGGCGGGCTGTGTACGTGTGGAGGACCATGTCACGTTATGGGGACAGGTGGGTTGCGCAAGTGATGTTACCATAGGTCGCGGAGCGGTGGTGCTTGCCCAGTCCGGGATATCAAAGGATCTGGAGGGAGGAAAGACCTATTTTGGCAGTCCATGTGCTGAAGTAAAAGAAAAATTCCGTGAGATGGCAGCTCTCAGAAGCTTGCCGGAAATTCTGGCAAAATTGAAATGATTCAGCGTCTCATAAAGTCTCTTGAGGATCAGTTAACAGTGAGGGACTTCCGGTTGAACTCACTGCTCGAAGTAACTTCGGCCATTAATAGCAATGCAGGTGTTCACGATCTTGTGCGCATTTATGAATTTATTCTGAGCGAACAATTAGGTTTTCGAAAATTCATTCTCTTCAATTATGGGGAAGAATGGAATACTTTAGTGAAGGTAGGCTTCAGGGGTAAACTAAACATTGAAGTTCAAAAAGAGCTTTACCGTTTCAGTGATATAACGGTAATCGAATCTTCCCATTCAAAGGTGATATCAGAATTTGACGTAGTCGTTCCTGTGTATCAAAATGGCAAACCTCTCGCATTCTTGCTCCTCTCAGACTTGAGAGGCAAAGAACGAAAAAGAACCTCGCGTCTGGACAATTTAAATTTTGTTCAAACACTTACGAATATTATTGTTGTCGCGGTGGAAAATCAACGTTTAGCCAAATTGAACCTCATTCGTGAACGTATTAAAAAGGAGCTCGAGGTTGCCTCGGAAATGCAGAAATTACTTTTCCCTTCGGAGCTACCCTCCAATCGGCGCATGGATATCTCGGCCAAATATACACCCAGACATGAGGTAGGTGGAGATTACTATGATTTCATTCCTCTGGGGGATGACGAATACATTGTTTGTATTGCTGATGTTTCAGGGAAAGGAATTGGAGCCGCTATGCTAATGGCTAATTTTCAGGCAACCATACGGACACTTTTCAATTACCACAGATTTGACATGGAATTTTTAATGGAGGAGCTCAATAAGAAGGTAATTCGAAGTGCCAAAGGAGAAAAATTCATTACCTTTTTCATCTCACATTACAATGCAAACAGCCGAGAATTAACGTATGTAAATGCAGGTCACAATCATCCATTTATAACCAATGGCAGAAAGGTTGAAATGCTGAGTTCCGGATGTATTGGATTAGGCATGATGGATGAGCTGCCTTTTGTAGAAGTCGGACGCAAAAAACTTAAGCCTAACACTACCATTGTGTTGTATACCGACGGGGTCGTAGAATTAGAAAATGAAAAAGCAGAATTTTTTGGAACAGAACGGCTTGTTAAATTGGTGCACAATTATTACCCCTTGAAGATGGAGGATTTAAATAATTTGATTTTCTCAAAACTAGATGAATGGAGAGGGGATTTGGAGCTCGTCGATGACACAGCGATCTTCAGTTGCAGGTTCTTTTAGCGAATAATGTACATTTTGCCGAATTCTTTTTTGAAATGACTGTCTGCGCCTGATTCTAAATGCTTGATATCCTCGCCATTGATTTGTGCCTTCACTCTGTACAAATATACCCCATTTGCCAAAGGGTCACCAAAGGCATCTTTTCCATCCCAGGCGTACTCGCTGATATTTCTTCCTATCTGAAGGGTTCCCAGTTCATCTTCGGTGATTTCTCGTACCACTTTTCCGGAAATAGTCATAATCTGAATAAGAATTTCATCCGGAACTTCACTTCCAGTTAATGTAAATACGAATCTCGTACTAGTACTAAAAGGATTGGGGTAATTCATCAAATATGTAATCATTGACTCATGTATCACCTCAAAGTTTACTTTGTACTCCAAGTCTCCAGACAGATTCCCACTTCGGTCACTTCCCTGAACGAACAAGGTGTATTTCCCGTCTTTTTCAAAATTAGCAGGATAAATAATCTTGAATTTTTTGTGTTGTGGATCTGCAGGAATCCATTGCATGGTAGTGTTGCCATTGCCATCAACAAAGGGAATGCGTCTTTGAACTCCATCCGGATCTGTGAGATAAATTCCAAAATGTGTCGTGTCTGAGACATCATTCATGATTAGGAATTCATTGTCGTCCTTCAGAGTTATGTAGATCTCACTCTGAGGTGAGACAATATCATTGTTCAAAATATGTCGTCCATTGAATGTGACATCCAAAAGCGGATGTTCGTCATCGGATCCAACATAAAAAGGCAGTTGTAATAAATTGTTGAAATGTGCCTGTTCAGGTTGGTCTGTAATGGATAATGAGGCATCAACGTAGGGATTAATCTCCATCCAAAACGAGTTGATTCCCTCAAGTCCAATGGTTGAAAATGTTATGGTGTCACGAAATGTTTCGCCGACAAGCAAAGAGTCTTGCCTGTTGTATGGAATTGGGTGCTTTACCTCATTCTGATCTACTATCCAATAGTTTATCAATAAGGAATCCATGGGTAGCTCGTAGATATTTTTCACATCCACCGCAAAACTTACATCCTGGCCTTCTACCAATGAGTCCGATGCAGGTAACCAAGTATAACCTGAATTCCCATCAATGGCAGCTTCAGGCAACGGACTGTACAAAACATGCCAACGATCAATCTGTGCTGGAGTGAAAGTCGATGAATCTTTATAGTAAGCGCTCAATTGAATGAATGGGTACTGATTGGCATCTATCAATGAACCGAGGTCGACAATGGAATCGTTTTGGGTAAAAGCAGTATCGATGACTTGTTGCAACGCCCCTGCCGCATTATAGGTCCGTATGTAGAGCACTGTAGAATCAGCCGTTGAAGATTCCAATGCATCTTGTTTCCAGAAAACTGATTGCCACTCATCTGCTGGACCGATTAATGGCGAAAATTCCTGGCCTATGTAATCGTACCCGTTCACTTCTGCCTCGAGGTGCAGGTCTTCTCCTGCCTGATGGGCATATAGCTCTACAACAGAATTTGCATCTCCCTTTCTACAGAAAAATGCGAATGGGAAGTTAGGTCTGACTTGACCCGGAACGATGCTGTCAGAACCTAGGCTTTGAAACAATGAATAAATTGAAGGGAGTGTTGAGTTGATCTGATCAAACAATGTCGTCATTGGTGAATAGATTAACAAATAATTGCTGTCCGGAATATTGGAAATCATATTTTCAAAATTCTGAAGTTGACTCAAAGAGTTTTGCCTGAAAATAAAATAGCCTTCTGTTCTTGCGCGACAGGCACCATTGTCATTCGCATTTCCAAAAACGTTTCCGGGATTCTCGGCTCCGTATCGGGTACGCCATTCTTCCAAAGTTACTGCATCAATAACAGCCACATAAAAGCTTGGCGTAAATTGGCACAAACCGTATTCCTTCATCTGTCCACCGAGATAGTAGCCATTTTCGTAGATGGCGGGAATTGCTGTTGTACTTTTAACGTCACAGGTCAGTTCCTTGCTCGTCGGTCCAAATTCTTTCAATCGGTTGATATCGTCGTAAACGATTGAAGAAAATGTATTCTTCCTGAACTGAAAGAAATGATCCTGACCCCAACCACTCTTATCTATGATATATTGGAACGAGCTTGTGCGCCATATGGGTGATGGTTCGTCTACAGCAACCCGCCAAAAATACACCATACTATCTGCACAAATCAAAGGAGCCGGCATTCCGGTCGAAGAGAGCTTCCATTGCGAAGGATCCACTTCTTTTGTGCCTCCCAAACCTGTAACGGTCGCGAAGCGTTTGAATGGACTGTTGAATAAATCAGTTGTATCTAATTCAAATCGATACGTATTAAGCTCAGCAATCGGGTTAATGGTAGACGCGATAACGGTGACGCTATCTCTGGGTACCACAGCAAATTCGTGCGGGATGACCGGAATAATTCCATCAACATCTATGAAGAGTGTTTTTACAAGTTGATTATTATTCACCTCATCGTAGATTTCGTCTACGAAGGTTGGCAAATCCACTTTGACATTGAACGTGTTAATTCCCAGCCCAATGTTTGCCTGAAGAGGGAACTTGAATGTAAGGGTATCCTTGTAGTGCAGCTGTGGAACGACGAACGTATAAGTTGAGTCTGCGGACGATCCCGGAAAATTTCTTATAACTTCAAGCGAAAAGGTATCCACTATCGATTTACCCAGATTTGTTAGGACAAGGTTCATTTCAATACTGTCCACAGTAAGATCGAGTTGACTAGGGGAAAACGTAACGCTTTGCTCTGTGATCTCAATTTCAGGTTTTCCGTGCCAATTCAAACGGACCATCGGATCACCATTCAGAGTCATTTGTGAACAGGTACTCTCAGTCAAAAGATCATTCAAATCAGTACTTTCTATAGTTTTTATTGTTTCCTGAATTAGCTTTCCGAGTGTGGCTCCATAGTTTACTTCACTCAATTGTCTATAAAATTCATTTGAATAGGTGTTCAGGGTATTTGCAAATCCAAGATTGACAGTTCCGAGATATCCTATGGCACCATAATTTGGAATGTTTACAAACTTCTCAGATTTTGATGTGCCACTTTGGAAAATATTTCCATTGTAACAAGAATTTGAAATAACCAGTGGATATTTCCCAGTATTGTTCCAATTCGTCGGTTCATCAATGTTTATTTCGAAACCGGAAGCGGTTGGAGCAGCATGTCCAAAGAAGGTGATCATACTAACCCCTACTTCAATTCGATCCATGATCTCGTTTAATTGAGCAGGATTAATTGGATCCGTAGTATTTTGAGAAGTTGTATGCACCAATCCGCCAAAATATTGTCCTTCAATACGTGTAGCCATGGCAGACATGTAAGAACCAAAAAGTTCTTGCTGACTAACATTTCCTCCACCTACAAAATGTAAAATATGTTTTTGCCAATCTTTATTTGCTGAGTTATAGACAGAATTTTGTTCTTGATTTTCTTCATGTAACACAACCTTTTCAAGGTAGTCTGCAAGCTCTTGATTGGAGGATGCTGCAATTCGTCCGGTAGGTATGAGTGGTGTCCACAACGTGGTGCCCGGCAGGTTACTTGTTACACATGCATCACAGGAAGGTTGCCCGAATGATGGAACATATGATTCGGCATAAACAGCAGGATTGGTTCTGGAACCTGCACCACCTATGTTGGCTTCTTTAATTCCTTTACCCATTAAAAATAAGCCGACAGGTTTTTCATTCGCCTGATCGTAGATAAAATGGGCAAACCTTCGAATTCCATTGATATGTTTAGGGATTCCGCCGCCAAATTGCTGGTAGAGCTCGTTTACATTTGCTAGAATTACATTATACTGTCCTCCACTGGGAGACATTCTGTAAGCTGCGTAATCTGCCGAAGCACTCTGAAAGGCAGGATGATAGATCATCAATAGTGCCTTCTCCGGACTTAATTGTGCAAAGTCATTGAAACTACCTGTTGTATTTACCGGTGAAAGCTCAAATACACTTATTGCAGTTGAAGAGGGTTGAATGATTACAGTTTGTGGCGCTCCAGTTGTACTGTTAGGAAGGAGAATAGATTGGTTACCACCAACTGCAATGAAATTGAGTTTCCGTGGAGTATCTCCATGAACAAAGATGAGTTGATCACTCGTTGAAATAGCACTAAGATTCACTTTGATTTTCGCCTGAACGGGATTATTCAAAACTTGAAATTTCGCTTGGGAAGCCCCTCCAAAGTTTGGAATTCTAGGATAGGTTAATGACCAGTAATTAATAGATTGATAGTCCGTTTGAGCACCCTGATCATTCACAATGGAAACCTTAAAATTGGATGGTCCTGATGCAGGCAGAACACTGGTTGAAAATGTTGTATCAATATGAATCGCACGATACCCCAAAAATATTTTGTTTGCGATCGGATAATTTGAACTTCCTATCGTATGCCGGACATGATGGTTTCCTGAACCTGTGTAAGCTGCATTTGATAGACCGACATTGACCGCCTTATACTTTACCAAAGGAGCGTCACTTCCTTGATATATTTGCTCAAATTCAATTGAACTGTAATCCCAAACATACCCTGATGCACCATTCACAGGGGTGCTTCCCCAACCTTCGCCTGAGGTAAAAAAAGAACTGGAGGCATCTGCAGTTTTCTCCCCTTCATTATAATAGTTCGAGTTGGATTGAAATTTTTCAAAAAGTACGAAATTGGATGCTGCATAGCTCGTCACGGCATTATCGGTTTCAACAACGTATCTTAAATTGTTGGTCGAATTGTTCCAAGTCAGGAAATACTGAATCGTATCATTGTAAAGACTGTACTTCGGATTTCCAATATCCGAAGGTTGCTCGTACAATGTTGAGTCCAGCCATCCATCATTCTGTTCGGCATAAAATAAAATATAATCCCCGGGATTGATAAAGGAGTCGCCCCCATCAGATATAAAAAGCGGAACTTCGCGTTGTTTACCAAAAATCTGGAAATTACCTGATTGAATGGTGCTAAGTGGGATACCTGTAGAATTTAACGTTGCATAATCAATTTTGTGGACACCCGTCGCGTAAATTTTAAAGCTGTAATATTTCTGATCGTAATTGATCCATTCGTTTCCATATTGCTGTGCAAATGCTGTATTGAATAATAGGAACAACACAATTAATACTGCTATATGACGGGAACGCGAGATCACTATTTTATCATGTTTTTCGGTTTATCCAACTTCACTCTCAATGAAAAAACGTGCGAATAAAGTGCAATGGAGGCATCTCCTATGTCCGTGAATGCGTAATCCAGCTGGAAATTTCTGAATTGGACCCCAAGTCCCATGTTGGGTTGAATATTCAGGGAGGAATTATCGTCAAAATCCTTTATGAATTGCATGTTAGAAAGACCAAAACGCATAGCAACGATGGATTTATATCCGAATTCAAATCCTACATGTGGATCGATAGAAAACACATTTGTTTTGAGAAGAACATTTCGTTTTCCATCTGTTGTCAGATCCAGGTCTATTTCCCCCGAACCATAAATACCTTTCTTTCCAATATCGTACTTACCATTAGCTCCCATGATGAACCTTGGGAGCGTTAACTCAAGTCCATTCTGAGGAAGAAGGTTGCCTGTTGCCGCAAACACCTCTTTCATTTCCGGAGAAAGATCAAAAATCCATGCGTTGAAGGTCGAAGTAAGATCTCGAGCTACTAAACCGTATTTCCAATGTTCGCCTCGTTTCAATTGAACACCTGCATCTAGTCCAAAGCCCCATGATTTTGCAAAATCACCCACTTTTCTATGAATGAGCTTGAAGTTGCCACCAGCGCTCAATCCAGGATATTTCAATTTCCTTGCATATGAAAACAAAAAGGCATAATCTGCAGCAGTGAACGTTGAAATATTATCGTAATTGATATTGCCTGAGTTGTCAATAAGTTGAGTGGTATTCGGAATATCATCCACAGCAAAACGAATGAACGAGAATCCAGCTGTGCTCTTTTCATCAATGGCATGGGCAAGTCCAACAAAATCGTATTTAGCGATTCCAGCAAAATATTCAGAGTGCATCAAGCTGAGGTCAACCCATTTATTGACAGAAGTTAGTCCGGCTGGGTTCCAATAAATACTTGAAGAACCAGAGGTTTGTGCCACAAACGCATTTCCCTGTCCGAGCGCATCGGCACCAACGCCAATACTTAAAAATTCATTCGAATATTTAGGCGCAAGCGTACCGTCTTGAGAAAAGAGAGGTCGACAGATCAACAGCCCAACAAAGAAAAACAAAAGGTGCTTCACAGAAAGAGAAGTTTGGTGAACAAAAATACGTCTGCAAAACTCTTTTTTCATCAAAAAATTGTGTTCTTTGTAAAACAAAACGAATCACCAAAGTGTAAATTTAGGTGAAATTGAATTAAAAACCAATCGACTAAAAGACTTCGATGTTCAACTTACCCAACCTATTTACGGCAGGTAACATGCTTTGTGGAGCATTGTCGATCTTATTTATGTTTTCGGGGCGTCTTGATTTGGCACTTTTTTCGATTTTAATCGGTGCGGTCCTAGATTTTCTTGATGGATTTTTAGCCAGAAAACTGGGAGTCTCCGGTGAATTGGGCAAGCAACTTGATTCATTAGCCGATATGATAACCTTTGGGTTAGCTCCCGGACTTTTGACACTTCAAACGATAGTAGTCTCCATTTATCTGGACGGACCGAGGTATGGAATGTCATTCAATGAGTTTGCTCATTTTCAAATGAACAATTGGATCGGAGCAGTTTTTCATGGTGTTCCAAACAGTATGGATGCTTCAATCAAATACCTTCCTTTTTTTGGTTTAATAATTCCTTTTTTTTCAATCTTTAGGCTTGCAAAGTTTAACATCGATTTAAGGCAATCGGACAACTTCATAGGACTGCCTACACCACTTAACACGATTTTCTTTTGCTTTTTCCCACTTCTTATTTGGGTCAATTTTGGGGATGAAGCATTTTTTTCAGGTTGGACGAGTAGCCTACTCAATCCTCATTTAATTGCGGTTTTCAGTGTCCTTATGTCATTGATGCTCATCTCTGAAATCCCTTTGTTTTCAATGAAATTCAAAAATTTCTCATGGCATGAAAACAAGGTCAGGTTTATTTTTTTAGCACTATGTTCATTATTTGTTGTTCTCCTTGGAGTGTGGGCCATTCCTTTAATTGTACTTTTGTATCTGACAATGTCATTTGTGTTTAAAAATATCAATCAGAAGAAATGAAGTTTAAAGCAGAGATCGATGTAATGCCACTGGATGCACTTCTGGATCCACAAGGAAAAGCGGTAACAAACAGTATGAAAAGTATCGGTTTGCCGGAGATTGACGGGGTTCGAATTGGGCGTCACGTTCGACTTTTTGTGGAAGCAAGTTCGCAATCAGAGGCTGAAGACAAGGTAGAAGTTGCCTGTAAAAAATTACTCTCGAATCAAATAATGGAGAGCTATTCATTCTCAGTCACCGCAGTTTAATTCAGCATGCCCTCGGGATCGAATCTTATTGGGAGTAAATCATCCCGTGAGGGTTCAATAACTTTTCGATCATTCGACCCGGGTAATTTTCGTGAACTTCCGATAGAATTCTTTGAAGCAACAAACGAAGAAATCGAACAAGCATGTCAGTTGGCTGATTTTGCAGCTAAAGATTTGAGATTTATATCGAAGAATAAAATTTCCCAATTTTTAAGGTCGGTAAAGTCTGAATTAGTATCATCCAAAGATGAAATTTTATCATACTACACACTCGAGTCTGGACTGAGCGAAGAACGAGGAAATCTTGAGTTCGCAAGAACGACCAACTTGTTAGAAGATTATGCTGAATTCATTTCTTCACCTGATTTTTGTGTGAATGAGAGAGAGGTTGGTGAACCAACTTTAGTGAAAACTTCTTTCGGCATTGGTCCTGTGGTTGTATTCGGAGCAAGTAATTTCCCCTTGGCATATTCGACTGTTGGAGGCGATACTGTTTCTGCCTGGGTTGCGCAGTGTCCTGTGATCGTTAAATCTCATCCGATGCATGCCGGAACCTCCGAGCTTGTAGGGAATGCAATTCAACGCGCAGTAAAACAAAGTGGAATGCCGGAAGGAATTTTTTCATTAGTGAATGGAAAGTCTCACCAAGTAGGAGAAAAATTGGTTCAGCATCCTCTTGTTAGGGCAGTCGGTTTTACGGGAAGTCATAAAGGAGGTCGGGCCTTATTCGATTTGGCATCGAAGCGAAAGGAACCTATTCCTGTTTTTGCTGAAATGGGAAGTGTAAATCCGGTGATTCTCATGGATGCCTCCCCTGAAAAATTGGTTGATCAAGCACGAAAGTTAAGTGAGTCTATCTCCAACGATGCAGGTCAATTTTGTACGAAACCGGGAATAATATTTGTACCAGAACAGCACCTTGCGTTTTTTTACATTGAACTTCAGAATCGTTTGAAAGAAGCACCATCGTTTTTAATGATCCATCCAGAGATTCAAAAAAGATACATGGAACGCGTGGATGAAGTTGCAAAAGCAAATAATGGTGAACAATGGAGATACAGGAGCTCCAATCATCCGCTGTCAGCAGTCATATCGGTGACCGCAGTCTCAATGAGTAAATTTCAAGCAAATCTCACGTTTCACGAAGAAGTATTCGGGCCACATGTTTTGTTGGTTGGCTATGCATCTGAAAACGAGCTAACCAATACTTTAAAACTACTTGGAGGCCAACTCACAATTTCCATTTTCTGTTCGGATTTTAATAAACTGAAACAAATGAGTTTTATGAGCGTTATACCGGGAATGGCGGGTAGAATTATTTTGAATGGTGTTCCAACTGGCGTAAGAGTTTGTAAGGCTTCAAATCACGGTGGCCCGTATCCGGCCTCCACAGATTCAAGATTTACAGCTGTAGGTTTTGATTCTTGGAAACGCTTTTCGAGAGAGATTGCTTTTCAAAATTTCCCAATGGAATCAACTCGCGAAATGTTTAATGAAAATCCGTTGGGATAAATTTTATTGATTTTGATCAATAGCTCAACATAAATCTATTTTTACTTTTGTCGAACCAATAGTGTATAGAATGTCAGAAGGGAATGAACAACAGCAAAATAAAAGTACCAATGGATTGTATTTGGTCATTATACTTTTGTTACTTATCGGAATGGGAGTAATGGCCATGCTATGGTCCAGAAAGAATAAAGAGCTTAATGCCTGTGCCAATGAAAATACGCTTCTCAAAGCTGACATGGAGGGCATGAATCAGATGATGTCAGGATATGTAGACAATATGTCCAAAGACATCAAAACTGATTTTAAGAACATGTTGCGTACCTACGACGAGTTAATTGAAAAAGATAAAACAAAAGCCGATAGCTTGAATGCCCAAAAAGAAAGAATCTTCACTTTAATGGAGGATCTTGAAAACTCAAAGAAAAATGGACGTTTGAATGCTCGGAAGATCGCTCAAATGAATCGTGAGATTGAGACACTTCGTTCTATTATGAAAAGTTATGTGGTTCAGATTGACTCGCTCCATACCCTGAATGTGAAATTATCGTCTGATCTCGACCAAACGAACACCAAATTAAGCGCGACATCAGAAGAACGTGACAAGTACAGACAAGAAGCTGAACAGAGTGCAGCGCAGGTTAAAAAAGGATCGAAACTTCAAGCCCTGAGCATTGAGACAGTTGGATTGAAGATGAAATTGAATAACACTACCGAAGTATCAAACAAAGCGAAAAATGTAGTCCAAATTCGTTCAAGTTTCACGATCAGCGAAAATCCGATAACCACACCAGGTTCCAAAGTGATTTATTTGCAAGTGATAGGCCCGGATGGAAGAACACTTCAAGACAGATCAACGAACGTTGTTCAAACGGATGCAGGCCCCGTTTCTTACTCAGATAAAAAGGAAATTGATTACCGCAATCAGCAGATTGATATGTCGATCTACTACAATTTTAGAAATGAAGAACCCGCGAAGGGGAATTATATTGTCAAAATATATTGCGATGGAAATCAAATCGGGTCCGATTCTTTCGTGCTCAAATAAATAAGTTAGTTAGATAAAATGGTAAATATTTTTATTGCAAATCTGGATTGGGAGATTACTTCAGAAGATTTGCGAACCACTTTTTCCTCTTTCGGAGAAGTCACCTATGCGCATGTCGTTTACGAAAAAGACACCAAACGTTCCAAGGGATTTGGATACGTGGAAATGGAAAATACCGATCATGCCATAAATGCAATTCAGGCACTCAATGGAATGGAGGTCAATGGAAGGAAACTGGATGTTAAGATTGCTTCGCCCAAAGGCAACCGCCCTCCAAAAAAAGAAATTCCTACAAAGGAATTCGTAAAAAAACCAGGATATAACAAAAAGTTTGAAGGAAACAACAACAAAAGACCATACCCGAAAAACCGAGACTAAAATATACTGCAAACCATTTAACTTATGTCGGCAACAGAACAAGGACATGTTCATTTTTCAATTGATGAAAAAGGAATCGGGACCATTGAGTTTGGTCACCCAATGAGTAACTCCCTTCCCGGAAAGATCTTACAGAAACTTGCGGAGACAATTACAGAACTTGGGAAGAACCCAAGTGTTAAGGTTATTATTCTGAAATCATTCGGTGATAAAGCATTCTGTGCAGGGGCCAGTTTCGATGAGCTGATAGCGATTAAAGATCTCGAAACGGGTAAGACCTTCTTTTCAGGTTTTGCCAATGTGATTAATGCCTGCAGAAAAGCTCCGAAGCTTATCATCGGTCGCGTTCAAGGAAAAGCAGTTGGAGGCGGTGTTGGTTTGGCTGCTTCTGTGGATTATTGCTTTGCAACTGTAAATGCAGATGTTAAGTTGTCAGAATTGGCTGTCGGTATTGGGCCATTTGTGGTTGGACCAGCAGTAGAACGGAAAATTGGTCTTTCGGCTATGAGTGAACTTGCCATCAATGCAACGGAGTGGCGACACGCAGATTGGGCGCGAAAGAAAGGATTGTATGTGGATACTTTTGAAACCGAAGAGGAGATGGATCACGAAATTTCAAAGCTGGCTGATCGACTTGCAAAATCATCTCCAGAAGCCATGGCAGAGTTGAAAAGGGTTTTCTGGCAAGGTACTGAAAACTGGGATGATCTTTTAATTGAAAGAGCAGGAATAAGTGGAAGATTGGTGCTTAGCGAGTTTACGATCAACGCCATCAATTCATTCAAGAAAAAGTAAAGATTAATGCCAACTTGGTAGCAAGCAGATTGCACTTTATGCAAACGATCTTTCTTTTTTTGAAAATTCGTTTGTTAATAAAAATGGAAATCCTATCTTTGCACCCCCAAATTAGGGATATTGTCTTATTTAATTAGTAATAATTGTGAATACGTTAAGTTACAAAACCGTTTCCGGCAACAAAGAAACCGCTGACAAAAAGTGGCTCGTTGTGGATGCAGAAGGCCAAACTGTTGGTCGTCTTGCAAGCAAGGTGGCGAAAATTATTCGTGGGAAACACAAAACGAATTACACGCCTCATGCTGACTGCGGTGACAACGTGATTGTTATCAACGCGGAGAAGGTGTCTTTCTCAGGAACGAAGCTTGTAGACAAGGAATACGTTCGCTACACCGGATATCCGGGTGGGCAACGTATCACCACGGCTCAAGAAATGCTTCAAAAACATCCTGAAAGACTAATTGAGAAAGCTGTAAAAGGAATGTTGCCTAAGAATAGTTTGGGTCGCCAGCTCTTTACAAATCTGAAAGTCTATAAAGGTTCTGAGCACAAGCACGAAGCTCAAAAGCCTGAGACCCTTAATCTTGACACATTTAATTGATCAGCATGGAAATAATCAACACACTTGGAAGAAGAAAAACTTCAGTTGCCCGGGTTTACCTCTCGAAAGGTTCCGGTAAAGTAATCGTTAATAATAAAGACTACAAAGTGGCTTTTCCTATCGCAGTTCTTCAGTCTAAGATTGAACAGCCATTTGCACTCACAAATACTTCAGGTCAGTATGACGTTAAAGTGAATGTATTTGGAGGTGGGATCAACGGTCAGGCTGAAGCGATCCGACTTGGGATTTCACGTGCTTTAGTAGAGATATCTGAGGACAACAAAACACTTCTGAAAGCTGAAGGATTGATGACACGTGATCCAAGAATGGTGGAGCGTAAGAAGCCAGGTCAACCGAAAGCAAGGAAGAAATTCCAGTTCTCAAAACGTTAATTTTTTTTGGCGATTGTTTAGTATCCAAACTTCAGAGCACCTTTCGCAAGAACCCTCTGATTGTTGAAGAAATACATAGCCTTACTGTCGAAAGGCAGGAATGTAAACAATAAATAAAGTAAAATGTCAAAAGTAAACTTTGAAAATCTATTAGAAGCTGGTGTTCATTTCGGACACTTAAAAAGAAAATGGAACCCGGCAATGGCGCCGTACATCTTCGAAGAGAAGAAAGGTATTCACATTATCGACCTTAACAAGACAATAGCACACCTCGATCAGGCATGTGCGGCAATGAAACAAATTGCAAAGTCGGGTAAAAAAATTCTTTTTGTAGCAACTAAAAAACAAGCGAAGGAAATCCTTGCACAGAAAGTGGCAGAAATTAATATGCCTTTTGTAACGGAGCGTTGGTCCGGTGGTATGCTTACCAATTTCCAAACAACAAGAAAGTCTATACGTAAAATGTCTACCATTGACAAGATGAAATCGGATGGTTCTTGGGACACATTGAACAAGCGTGAGAAATTATTCAAAACTCGTCAAAGAGAGAAATTGGATAAAAACTTCGGTTCAATAGCAGATATGACTAGACAGCCAGCTGCCATTTTTATTGTAGATATCTTGAAAGAGCACATTGCATTGAATGAAGCTAAACGTCTGAACATTCCAACGTTCGCAATGGTGGATACAAACTCTAATCCCAAGTTAGTCGATTTTCCAATTCCTGCGAATGACGATGCAACAAAATCGATTTCTATAATTTTGGATGCAATTTGCGGATCTATCAAAGAGGGCTTGGATGACCGTAAGAACCTAAAAGGGTCAGAGAAGGAAGAAGATGATACAACAGAAACTACAGTGAGCGCTGAAGCTTCTGAAGGCACAAACGAATAATAACAGATAAACGAACAGAAATGGCAATAACAGCTGCAGATGTAAATAAACTTCGCCAGCAAACTGGTGCTGGTATGATGGATTGCAAGAATGCACTCGTTGAAGCAAATGGTGATTTTGAGGCAGCGGTAGATATTTTGCGTAAAAAAGGACAAAAAATCGCTGCTAAGAGAGGTGAGAATGAAGCTCGTGAAGGACTTATCATCGCACAGGCGAATGCTGAAGGGACGTCAGGTGTTATCGTAACGTTGAATTGCGAGACAGACTTCGTTGCGAAAAATGATGGTTACAGAGCTTTAGTTCAATCCATAGTAGATATCGCGCTTAAAAACATGCCTTCTTCAGTAGAAGAATTGAAGTCGCTAAAGTACGATGACAGAATAAGCGTTGACGAGAAGATCACTGAACAGATTGGTGTTATTGGTGAAAAATTAGACCTCTCTGGATACGATACAATCAAAGCAGACAAGGTTGTCGCTTATAATCACCCTGGTAACCAATTGGCAACTCTAGTTGGTTTGAACAGCTCATCTGAAGCTGCGGAGGATGCAGGAAAACAAGTGGCAATGCAAGTTGCTGCAATGAATCCAATTGCTCTTAACAAGGATGGTGTTGATGCTCGTACGATTGAAAGAGAGATTGAAGTCGGAAAAGATTTAGCAATTCAAGAGGGAAAACCTGCTGACATGGCAGAAAAAATTGCTCAGGGAAGATTGAATAAATTCTTTCAGGAGAACACTTTGTTAAGTCAAGCGTTTGTCCGAGATAATAAACTAACCGTAGAACAATTCTTAGGTTCAGCGGAAAAAGGTCTGACAGTGCTCGATTTCAAACGATTCTCATTGAGTTAATCTAAATATACTAATTTAAAGGCTATCAGATTGATAGCCTTTTTTTTGAACTATCAATACGTTGAACGAATGAAGTACAAAAGAATTCTACTTAAACTCAGTGGCGAGTCACTTATGGGAGAAAAGCAATTTGGCATCGATAACAATAGACTGGCTGAATATGCTACTCAGATTAAAGAAATACATGATCTGGGTGTTGAAGTTGCGATCGTAATCGGTGGTGGAAACATATTTCGAGGAGTGCAGGCAGAAGAAGGTGGCATGGACCGAACACACGGAGATTATATGGGAATGCTTGCTACGATGATTAATTCTATGGCATTACAAGCTGCGTTAGAGACTGAGGGAATCAAGACTCGTCTACAGTCCGCAATTGAAATGAAAGAAATTGCTGAACCCTATGTCCGCCGGCGTGCTGTTCGTCATTTAGAAAAAGGAAGGGTTGTAATTTTTGGAGCCGGAACCGGAAATCCTTTCTTTACTACTGATTCTGCCGCGTCTTTGCGGGCTATTGAGATCAATGCAGATGTTATTTTGAAGGGAACACGAGTGGATGGGATTTACACAGCAGATCCGTTAAAAGATCCAAGTGCAGAAAAATACGATACCATCAGCTTTGACGATGCATATGGCAAAGGACTGAAGGTCATGGACATGACAGCATTTACACTTTGTAAGGAAAATAACCTCCCGATCATCGTTTTTGATATGGATACTCCAGGCAACCTGAAAAAAATTATTTCAGGTGAGAAGGTAGGGACGATCGTTAAAAATTAGAAAATACTATTTTTGAGAAAATCTTTTTGTCATGACAGAAGAGCTTGAAATGATTTACGATGAATTTCGTTCGGCCAATCAGAAATCCCTGAATCATTTAGAAAATGAATTGGTTAAAATTCGTGCGGGTAAGGCAACCCCATCTATGTTGAATGGTGTCATGGTTGATTATTACGGAAGTCCAACACCCATTCAACAGGTTGCTAATATTACCACTATGGATGCCCGGACAATTACCGTTCAACCTTGGGAAAAATCCATGTTGAATGAGATTGCAAAAGGTATAATCAATGGAAATCTCGGATTTGCACCTCAAAACAATGGCGAAGTACTTATCATTTCTGTTCCTCCGCTAACGGAGGAACGTCGGCGCGAACTCGCCAAAAAAGCTAAAAGTGAGGGCGAACATGCAAAAGTCGGAATACGAAACAACCGCAAAGAGTCACTCGATCTGCTGAAAGATCTAAAAAACGAAGGACTGTCTGAAGACATGTTCAAAGATGCGGAAAATGAAATCCAGAACCTCACCAATTCTTACGTTAAAAAAGTCGATGATCTTTTGGAATCGAAGGAAAAAGAAATAATGACGATTTAACGGTAACTCACTTTACCAAAATTTCCACGCGCCTGTTGGCTTGCTCTTCATAGGCGAATTTAGGTTCTCGGTAAATTGGCCGCGTATTGCCGTACCCTACAGCGATCATTCTGTTTTTGTTGATCCCATTATCTACTAAATAGGCCATGACCCTTTTAGCTCTTGCCTCTGACAATTTTTGGGATGCCAGCCCATTGTCGCCTATCAGATACACGTGACCTTGAATTTCAATGTCCACATCCGCATTCAAGGCCATAAAATCTTTTAAACGTTTAAGTTTTCCCTCAGAACCAGGTATAATTTCACTGGAGCCAGGTTTAAATTCTATCTCTTCAATCTGTATTGTTTTTCCTTTTGCAATATGATCAAGTTTGAACATAATCTGTTGATCGGAAGTTCCAATAACAGAAACTTGTTTGTCTTCAAAGAAATAACCCTCAGCATCACAGCGTACATTGATTTTACAAGGTCTTGGAGGATTGAAATAGAGATCACTGCAACGGTAAAGCCCAGCCATTTCTTTACTGTCTTCGATAATGAAATTTGCAAGGACTGGTTGATTTGTTGCTTTGTCCCGCGCCATAAATGAGAGGGTTGGGGCAAATTCATCACTCCGATTATCCAAAACTTTAGGCTCCCGAATTATTTGATCTCCACCTGATTCTCCGAAAAATTTAAAATCAAGTTTCACAACGGACTTGGTTTTTTCCAGTGTCGTAAATGCAATCATAATCTTTTGTCCGGCCATTAACTGAACTGGAAACAATTTGCCACCGGCAACATTTGAATCCAACCCGACAACCATCTGATCTTTTTTCTTGTACATCCGTTTTATCTCTGCAGTTCCATTAGAAAGTTCAAAACATACATTATTTGTCATTTCCTGAAAAACAATCATTTGCAAGTAATTTTCAGAAATACTTGCGTTGAAGGTGACTACCCCATCTGACTCTGCTATGTAGGAAATCCAAACAATATTCTTGCTGGAGATGTCTACAAGTGACGGATAATTCAGAAGATCATCAATATAACCAGGCTTACCCGGAAACTGAATAGAATAATTTCCATTCGTAAACAGGTTCACAGCCCCCTCACAATCCGCAATCGATTCAGACTGCTCGCTATCAGATTGAGCAATCAAATTGAAAAGCTGCAAAACAATACTTATGCTTAGTAAGATCCTAATCATCGGGTGAATCTAAATTATAAATTTTAATTCAAAAGGAATGCATAAAAATGTTAAAGTACTCATATAGATTTTGTTAGTGGCAGCACAAATCTCTATAGAATGGCTTTTCACTAAGAAAAAATCGGACCAAAATCTTCTTATGAAAATTACATATTGAGCTTGAGCTCTCCTTTTGTATTGATCCTCAAAAGTAAAGCAGAGGATGCAGGATGAATTTCAAGGACATCGAGTGTTTTGGCTGTGCCCTGAAGAAATACACCTTTGGTAAGCTCCTTGTTTAATTCACCTTGTAGTGTTTTTTTCATATCCTCCAAGTACGGTTTGATATCGAAGGTCGACTGATCGCGCATCATACCTGTGATCTTGTCGCTGAAAAGCCATTTGGCGGACTTAAGTAGCAAGTTCTTGCTTTCTACGTCAAATGTGATATCCGGAAAGGAAACTATTTGCTTTTCTTTGTCAAAGAATGGTGTTCCTACAAGGTATAAAACACCCTTCTTGCTCCCTTCAAATTCAACCTTGAGTTGCAATTGTTTGCCATTTGCACCGTGAACTTCCAGTTTTTTGAACATGATCACATTCTTTTTTATAGTTACAGTTTGACCTTGAATGGCTTTGGTCATTATTGAACTTAAGGAATCGTAACTCGCGATGGCATCCAGCTCAATGTCAAACCCGTTTCCTTTTTTATAGTCACTCAAATTAGGCAGCTTTGATTCTTTTAATACAGGTTTATCGGTAGTAAAAAGGGGTTGTAAGGTCAGGTTAAGGTCAATGTAAGCCGTTTTATTTTCAAAATGAATATCACTGAGAGACAACGCCTTTGGTTGCATACTCAGATATCCATACCCTTCTATCGCAGAAGGTTCTGCCAAAGTATTCCAAACTTCTTTTATTTCCGATCGAATGTTAATGGATGCTATTTCTTTATCTATGGTTTTTTCAAGGTCTTTCAATACACCTGTAACTTCTTTTTTGAGTTGTGCAGATGCATCGTATTTGAATACAGTAAACTCACATGGGTCAACGGTTTCAAATTTCTTTAATTCTGTTGCTGTCTTAAATTTGAAATCTGGAGTGATGGTAAATTTGGTGGAATATCCTACAGAAACTCTGCGCAAGGGTTCGCCCACTCCACAGCTCACATATACGCGTGGGACAATGCAATTTCCATCTTTATTGAACAATTCTGTACACTCCGGACAATAATTCAAGTTCAACGAATACTTGCCATCCACGTCAAAATTCAAATTCTCTCCTTTTCCATTGAAGACAATAGGATTTCGAAAAAATTTATAAGAGTAACTTACGCCTTCGCAATTGTCCTCTTTCCCTGTAAAAGATTTCGGTAAAGCTTTTTCCGTTTCAGTAAAATATGGCTGTAGGTTGATCTTTATTGGCAACGATAGAGTAGATTCACGTTGTTTTGGCGGAGCAATTTCCTGAACAGAGATCGCTGGAGCTACAGCTTCCAGTTTACTTTTGCATGATGGAAGAAAAATGAGAAAGAAAGCCAGTAAAAAGACAAAACGCATAGTTGAAATTTTGCCTAAATATATTTGAAATTTCGCGAACTGAGGAAGAGTTTATAGTTGACTTAAAAGTAAGTTTCTATTTTTTAACGCTTCGTACTGTAATTCACTGCATGTATTCAAAAGTGTGATGTTCAATGCATAGGAAAAATAAATATCGTCTGCATTCGTAAATTCATCTATAACTAATTTGGAATTGTAGCGGTCTTGCATTCCTTCAGGATTATAGCCTTTTAGTTTGGAAGTGCCAGTGGCTTTAACGATCGCATCCATTTTCATTTTGTAGTCACGAATGATGTCAACCAAAGAACTATTCATCTCGCGTAAATATCCTGAACCATTTGCAGAGGCAGCATCTGAATAAAACCATACATCAATTCCCATTGGTTTAAATGGATTATCCGACTTGGTTAGAATGGAATTTCCGTCATTCGAAAGAAGAACTAATCGTTGCTTCATTAAATCTATGTCCGCGATAAAATCAGCTGTTAGTGCATTTATCTTTTTAACGGATGGATTATCTATATTTACAGGCAAATGCGCAGCTGTTTCTAATTCTCCATTGATTCGGTGATCCAACATCTCATATCTCATGATATAGCTGCTCAAGGTATTTTTTGAAATGCTTGAATCAAGACGCTGAAATAATAAAATTAAAATGAGACACAACGTTGAAAATCCTTTCACTGACACCAAATCAATCAAGAATAAATTGTACTTCTTTAAAACGTTTAACTGAATTAGTGCCATCACTAATATGGCTACATAACCTATCCCAATTATAACCCCGGCTCCTGGCCAGTTGAGAATTCTAAAAAGAAAGGATATTATGACGATCGCATAGGAGAAGTAAAAAGCGAGCAGTTGTGATTTTTTTACAGATGGATTTGTTGATCTAAAAAATGCCTTCAAAATATAGTGAATTGCAAGTAAGAACAATGAAACTATGATAGCGAGGTTGGCTCCCGGCCAATGCATCCATTTAAACAAAAGTCCGATAGTGAATAAGCTCATTGCGACTCCAAAAAACAATTTCTGAAATCCATTATCCGCGGGTTCGAATGAACCGAATAAATAGTTCAATGATAATGTTGTTAGACCTACAACCAAAAGAATATTGGCTCCGGGAAAATGCTGTACTTTGAAGGCTGCCCCTAAAAATGTAAATATTAATCCGACTATTAAAGAGTAAGATACTACTTTTAAAAGGGCTGTAGAGCCCGCGAAACTATTATTGTCCTCTTGCATAATTTAATGATTTCCTTAAGAACTTTAAACCATCAAATTAATAACATCGCTAGCTCAAAAAATTAGCTCACGTTACCCAATCATTCCTAACAGCTGATTGAAAATTTTGCTTGGCCGCATCGCCTCACTCGTTTTTACAGGATTAGGATGATAATAGCCCCCAATATCCATTTTAGATCCCTGTGAACCATTCAACTCCTCAAGGATAGCCTCCTCCTTAGCCGAGAATTCATTGGCAATTTTTGAAAATGTTTCTTTCAGTGTAACATCTTCGTTTTGTGCAGCTAAAGCCTGGGCCCAATAGAGAGCAAGGTAAAAGTGACTTCCGCGATTGTCTAGCTGTCCTACACTTCTTTCGGGGGATTTATTAGTATCAAGTAATAAGCCGGTTGCCTGATCCAGCGTGTCTGCCAACACTTTCGCTTGTTGGTTTCCAGTGGTTACACTAAGGTGTTCCAAAGAGGCTGCCAATGCAAGAAATTCACCCAGAGAGTCCCAGCGTAGATGTCCTTCCTCAAGAAATTGTTCAACATGTTTCGGCGCTGAACCACCTGCTCCTGTCTCAAATAAACCTCCACCATTCATAAGTGGAACTATGGATAGCATTTTGGCACTTGTACCTACTTCCAAGATGGGGAACAAATCAGTGAGATAATCACGCAAAACATTTCCTGTGACAGAGATCGTATCTTGACCTTTCACTATTCGTTCCATTGTAAATAGTATAGCCTCATCGGGCGAAAGGATGCGTATATCCAAACCTAATGTATCATGCTCTTGAAGATACATCTCCACTTTTTGAATGAGTTGCGCATCATGCGCACGCTCCTTGTTTAACCAGAAAACTGAAGGTGTTTTGGATAATCTTGAGCGATTGACTGCTAATTTTACCCAATCACGAATGGGTGCATCTTTGACCTGGCACATTCTCCAGATATCCCCCTCTTCAACATCACTGCTAAGGAGAACCTCTCCTGTCCCGTTTATGATTTTTACAGTTCCCCTAGTTTTGATTTCGAATGTTTTATCATGCGAACCATATTCCTCAGCTGCCTGGGCCATCAGTCCGACATTGGGAACTGTTCCCATAGTTACAGGATCGAATGCACCATTCTTCTTACAGAAATCAATCATTACCTGATAGATTGTCGAATAACTGCTATCCGGTAAGACTGCTTTGGTATCGCATGATTTTCCGTCCTTATCCCACATTTGACCGGAATTTCGGATCATAGCAGGCATAGATGCATCCACGATTACGTCGCTGGGTACATGTAAATTTGTAATTCCTTTTTCCGAATTAACCATTGCCAATTTTGGTCCATTTGCCATGCATGCGTCAATATCGGCAAGAATTGCCTCTCTTTGTTCCGAAGGCAGACTTTGCAACTTTTCAATCAGGTCGCCAAATCCATTGCGAACGTCAACACCAACAGAGGCCAATGTTTCTTTATGTTTTTCAATAACCGATTTAAAATAAACAATGACCGCATGTCCAAAAATGATTGGATCAGAGACCTTCATCATCGTTGCTTTCATGTGAAGGGAAAACAATACGTTTTTCTCTTTGGCATCTTTTACTTGCTCTTCCAGAAAAGCTACAAGCTTACGTTTACTCATAAAAGTAGCATCAATCACCTCGCCGGCCTGTAAAGGACTGTCTTGCTTTAAAACTGTCGTCTGTCCTTGCGAATCAGTGAATTCAATGCGATATGTAGTTTGCTCAGCTATGGTTAATGATTGTTCATTGTGAAAGAAATCACCCTCAGACATGGTGGCCACATGAGAGGTGACATCATTCGTCCACTTACCCATCGAATGCGGATGCTTGCGGGCATAATTTTTTACAGAAAGAGGTGCTCTTCTGTCAGAATTACCTTCGCGAAGAACAGGGTTTACTGCGCTTCCTTTGATTTTATCGTAGCGAGCTTTAGCATCTTTTTCGGCATCTGTCGATGGTGCTTCATTGTAATCCGGAATCTTATACCCTTGGGATTGTAATTCGGCGATGGCTTCTTTCAACTGTGGAACAGATGCAGAAATATTTGGTGTTTTGATAATATTTGCCTCCGGCGCAGTAGCGAGTTTACCAAGCTCGGACAGTGTGTTTTCTACCTTTTGATCATCAGACAGATATTCCGGAAAAACAGCAAGAATCCTTGAAGCCAGCGAAATGTCCTTTGTCTCGATTTCGATTCCTGCAGGCTTAGTAAATGCCTGAACTATAGGCAAAAAGGAATGGGTTGCCAATGCCGGTGCTTCGTCAGTCAGCGTATAATAAATCTTTAAGTTAGAGCTCATATTTTCGTTTTATGAAACGTATAAGTTTTTTTAATGAATGTGCGCGAAGTTAGTTATTTCAGTGCATATTTTGTTCTGGAATAATGAACAAAGATCAAAGAAGCTATCGTATATGATGGCGATCTAATTTCTATTCAAAAAAGCAATCATCTTTTCCAGTGCACGCGCTCTGTGACTTTGATTGTTTTTTTCTGATAGGGTCATTTCTGCGAACGTGCGCGTTGAATTTTCTGGGATGAAGATGGGATCGTAGCCGAAACCGTCAGAACCCGCACGATCTTTGGCAATTTGTCCATTCACTACACCATCGAAGAAGTGCTGTTTTCCGTTCCAAATAAGTGCAATACTTGTACGAAAACGCGCCCTTCGGTCCGTGGCATTGGACAGATTTTTTAGCAAAAGTGCCATGTTTGCTTCGGAATCCTTGTCCTTCCCTGCGTATCTTGCAGAAAATACTCCAGGCGCTCCATTCAGTGCATGGACCTCCAGTCCGGTATCGTCAGCAAAACAATTCATGCCGAATCGTTCATGCACATAGGAGGCTTTTAACAAGGCATTCCCCTCCAATGTTTCTGCGGTCTCAGGAATCTCCTCTGTCAATTGTAAATCGACAAGTGTAAGCAGTTCTATGCCTGAAGGCAACAAAGATTGAATCTCTTTCGCTTTATGCTCATTGTGACTTGCAAAGATCAGCTTCATTTATTTGTTTTGAAGAGGTGTATATAGTTTGCTTTGTTTGACTCCACAGAAAATCTTTTCAGAATCGTTTCTCTTCCCTGTACGCCTAATTCAGTTCTAAGGGCGCTATCGGTCAACAACAATTCTAGTTTTTCTTCCCACTCCGAAGATGAGGAGACCAAAAATCCATTTTTCCCTTGATCAATAATTGTGTTATTCACACCAACTGGCGACATCAGAGTAGCCATTCCCATGGACATATACTGAAGTCCTTTGAAACCGCATTTCCCCTCTGACCAAACATCTGCTTCCAGAGGCATAACTCCAATCTGAATTTTGGACAAATCTTCTATTTCTGAATCCTTCTGCCACTTGACATATCGAAAAGAACGGAAATCAAAATCCGGATTCCTGTTGGAGATTACAACAAATTCAAAATTATATCGCTGCTCCAATTTTTTCAATATCGGAATCAAAATACCGAGATAGCGCATTGTTGTATGCGAACCAGTCCAACCTATTGTCAATGGAACAGCCAGATGATTGACCATCTGATTATGGCTTTGTTCTGTATCAATCGTTGTTGGAATGATCTGCACATTGGCATTGAATTTCCGCGCATAATTGGCCAGATAATCGTTTCCTGCCACAACAGAATGGGCCCATTTCATGCAATAATTCACCTTCCAGTAAGCTTTCACCCAATGAAACCGTGAATTTGTCTCGCTGTAATTAGGGAGCCAAATGGCGTCATCAAAGTCGTATATATATTTTAGTCTCAGTACTTTTGCAATGATCCATTCAAACAAAGGGGGGCCTACATGTGCAACTTCACGATGGATGAAGAGCTGATCTGCTTTTTTTAATTTAAAAAGGATTCCGAAACGCTTCAAAAAGCACAACAGCACAGTGAAAACTTTCTGCAATGATTTTCCCTCTTTATAAAGTGTTTGCCATGATTGGTAATCGTAGAATGGATACACCTCCAACTCGAATCCTTGTTGTTTCAAATGGTCGAAATACTGCTCAAAACGAAATCGTTGAGAAGGTGCACTTCCAAGTGGATAAGGAACCAGAAAAACGATTTTTTGAGCCATCTGATGCAAAGTTAGAAATCCGTTACTGAGTCAGAAATTAACAAGTGGTAGACATTGGCATATCGCTCTACTCCTGAATCCAGCCCGTAGAATTCCTTTGCACCGCGCATCGTTTCTGATTTGTCGAACGAAGATTTTATGAGTTCAACCAAAGTATCGGGATACTCTAAAGGATCTTCAAGCGCGAGACCACTTTTATACGTGTTCACTACCTGCGCTGTATCTCCGACACCGGAGTTACATATAAGTGGGATTCCCATGGCCATCAATTCTCCTTGTTTCGTGGGTGAAGATGCTTTTTTGGAATAAGCCGGAAGAATGAAAAATACGGACAATTCAACTAAGGAAATGTACATTGGCACTTCAGCATGTGCACAACTATGCACGAGGACATCGGATCGTTCTATACCAAGTTTTTTTGCGGTGCTATGAATGTGCTCAGGTTGATCACCCGTCACAAACAGAAATTTCCAGGAGTTCTCTCTTTTCTTGAGCCACTTGAAGAGTTCAAGCATTTCATTAACCATGTACCAGGTCCCCACAGAACCAACGTAACCCAACATCCTGTCGCCGTTGCTGATGCCTAATTTCTTTCGGAGAGTTTCTTGATCTCCCGGGTTAATCTTGTTGGGGTCGAAAAGCCTTAAATCGGCGCAACATGGAATTACTGTGATTTTTTCAGATGACACACTTGGGCAAATATTCTCTGTAATTTCTTGCTTTCCATTTTGCGTTAAAGAAATGATATGAGCTGATTCTCTAAAGAATTCAAGCTCCTTTTTTTTGAAGTATCTATATATGGTTCTGAATATTCGATTTTTCAGATCCCAGATCTTACCGTCGACACGTTCATCTGCCCAGAATCCGCGCATGTCAAACACAAATGGCACTCCTTTGGTATGTTTCATTCGCAATCCTACGAGGGCAGCAAGATAACTTCGACAATGCACAATAGAAAAACCATACTGACGATGTAATTTCAATGCGATTCTTCTCATTCTTGAGATATCAAAAACAGTGGAAAGCACGGGTGGTTTTTTGGTGTAGGTCAGCGGATGCCAAATGATTCCTGATTCTTCACATATTTTTTCGATTTGAGCTTTATGCTCTTTGTATCGATCAGGTTTTTCAAAGCTGACCAAATGAAACGAATACCCCTTCTTCGACAACTCACGCAGGTATGGTAAAACCTGGGATTGTCCAAGGGAGTCTGTCATACCGTCATAGGAGAGATAGAGTATGTTTGTTTTTTGAATCAACGTCGTAAAAATTTGAGCAATGAATAATGAACAAGGAGCAAGGACAACTTCCGCTCCTTAAAAACAACTTTGCTAAAGATCATTGCTCTTTGCTCTTTGCTCTTTGTTCTATCTACATCCATTCTTCGTACCACATTTCAAACATCAACAGATACCAAATTTTCACGTCAAATTCTTTTTTTCCATTCAGAAAATCAGATTTTAGCTGTCGTACAAACTCAACTGAAAATAGTCCTTCTTTCCTAATTCGGTCGTCTGATAAATATTCTTCCAGCATTGGCCGAAGCTGAGTTCTGAGCCAGTCTGAAATTGGGATAGCAAACCCCATTTTGGGCCGATCCATAACTTCTTTAGGTACGTATCGGTGAACGATTTCTTTCAGAATATATTTTTTAACACCCTTTCGATACTTGAATTCGTCTGGAATTTGTGCTGTCCATTCTATGATGTTTTGATCCATAAAAGGTTCTCTTCCCTCTAAACTGGCAGTCATCGTGGCGCGATCGACTTTTTGCAGAATGTCATCCACCATATATGTGGTATAATCGATCGCCATCATATATACTAAGGGCGAGTAAAACTCATCCTGGAGCTCTTCAGATTCGTATGCTGTACTGAGAGGATTGTATGTAACTTCCATCAAAGCGTCCAATTGTTCAGGTGAATATTGTGTACTCAGACTTCTCATGATCTTCTCTGGTGATGGATCGCGAAGAATCCCTTTCAGTTTTTCGTACCTGTTATGAAAATTGTATTTTTTATTTAACACCGGAATTTTATCCGCCTGAACAAGATCCATGGTCCCAGCCATTATTTTTCTGACAACGGAAGGCATGGAAGAAATATGTTTTCCGTGTCGCATCAAATAATCGTAGCGATTGTAACCTGCAAAAATCTCGTCTCCTCCATCTGCGCTTAGCGCTACGGTCACATGTTTGCGCGCCATAAGGCTTACTAGAGTAGTTGGGATCGCACTGCTGTCTCCAAACGGTTCGTCATAATGGAAAGGCAGAGCTTCGATGAGTCCGATGGCTTCTTTGTGTGTACATGCAATCTCGGTGTGATCTGTTCCCAACCGCTCAGCTATTTCTTTGGCAAATGGTGCCTCGTTCAAACCAATATCAGGAACAGAAATGGTGAATGTTTTTAGTTTCTCAGTACGATCTTTTTGCAACAACGCAGCCACCGAAACGCTGTCGTAGCCTCCACTAAGGAACACACCCACGGGAACATCTGCGACCATGCGGTAGTTGAATGCTTCGGACAATATCCTTTCTGTGTTGTCAGTATATTCCTTTTCAGATAAATCCAATTTTGGACGGTTGTAGGCATCGTAAACATTCCAATACTGCGAATCTTCAAATCTTTCGGAATTAAGATCGTAGGTTAGAAAATGTCCGGGGCGCAACTTCCAACAATGTTTGAAGATACAATGGGGCGTTGGAACATTTCCAAATTGCATGTATGCAGCCACGGCCGACGTATCTAATTCTTTCTGAAAATTAGGGTGGGCATGAAAGCTTTTTAATTCAGAAGCATACATGAACAGCCCGTCCTTATGATAGAGAAACAATGGTTTTACTCCTGCGCGATCGCGTGCAGCGAACAAAAGTTGTTCGTTCACGTCAACGATGACAAATGCAAACATTCCACGAAATCGGCTCAAACAGTTTCTTCCCCATTCGGCATATGCATGTAAAATAACTTCTGTATCAGAATTGCCAATAAAGACATGACCGAGTTTTTCCAGATCTGACCTGATCGCTTTGTAGTTATAGATCTCCCCATTAAAAGTGATCCAGTAATTGAGCCAGTTCATTGGTTGTTTTCCGAAATCACTGAGGTCTATGATTGACAGGCGGCGATGTCCTAAACCGATCTTTACCTCACCGATTTGAAATTCTTCAGAAGAGCCTCCATCCGGCCCGCGATGATGCAGCGTTTTAGACATTAGACTTGCTGTTCCATCAGGAGTTTTGGAACGATGATCTATGTAGCCTGCTATTCCGCACATAATACGAAGTTAAGGTTAATTCAAATGACTTCCACGAAGAAACAAGAATGACGATAAATTCAGGTTTCTTACTCGCCAAAAAGTAGTTTTTCAAGCTCCTTTTTCATGCTTTGTAATTCGATCAAAGCTTCTTTATGATTGTAAATCAAAAAGAGATACCGTCGTTTTTGTCCTGTGCGCTTAAAATAATGTGCAAATCGGTGTGCAAACATTCCCGATAATGGGAGTGAACAACCATACATTAAAAGAATCCATGTAGTTGGATGAAATAGCCATTTAAACAATTCTACCCAACCAAAATAGGCGAGTGGATAAAGGATAAGACTCAGTAAAACGTTTAATGCAGCATGGTACTCTATGTATCGGGAGATTCTCGGAACCGAAAGATCTATGAATTTATAGATGAAATAATTATGTACCAAACCGAAAATAAAAAACGGCAAGCCAAGCACAAGAAAGAGCAATGAAAAGCACAACTGCATCAAGTAGAGGCGCGAACGAAATCGTCTGCTTATAAAGTCTGAGTGAATTGTAAGATTTTGCTTCTGCCATTTTATTTTCAACAGAAGCTCCTGAAGTTCCTTCACTAAATATGGCCTCATGAGCTGAAGCTCTTCAATTGAAGTGTTAATTTTTTTCATCAATTGAGAACCTTTGTCAATGGATTGTGCGTCCTCTTTTGACCGAAGTACCTCATAGAGCTCCTTTACCAGAATTTCTTGTTCGTCGTTCTCGACAGTCACCAGAACCCGTTCTAAGTGTTCACGAAAACGGGTTGTCAATTGTTTTGCTGCCAAAGAATTATTCTCTATGTAGGAGCTAAGAAAATCTGTGACTTCCAGGCCTTTTCCGATAGTAACCAACACAGAGCTCCTGAACTTTTCGGGTTGCGAATAGAATAGCCCTACCGGTATTACTTTAAGGTTAAGTTTGCCGTCATTTCGTTTTTCAGCTTCTAGTGCAATACGCGCAGTTCCTGATTTCAATTCCCGAAGTTTGAGCTCAGGGATACTTGTCCCTTCTGGAAAAATCACCAGCGTTTTCCCTTCTTCCAGAATGCGATAACACGCTTCGAAAGATTCTTGGTTAGTCACGCCTTGAGTAGTTCCGTCTGTTCTACGATTGATGGGAATCATATTTAATTTCCCCAACAGCCATTTTTTGACAGGAGAGTTAAAAAAAGTGCTTTTCGCCATATAGTAGATAGGCTCTTTGGATACATGACCGATCAACCATGCATCCATCAGCGTATTGGGATGATTGGAAATTATAATCTTTGGACCCGAATGATCCAGGTTGAATGCATTTCGGACTTTCAAGGATCGGTAATAGATCCGAATACTAATTCCAACAATGAACTTTAGAATGTAATACATAGCGTGTGACCGGAAAGTTATGAATTACATGTGAAAGAAGTTTATTTAAGCACTTCATTTCGTATTTTCGCTTACATGAATAAAACGACGGCATACCTCAACAGCAACGATGGCAGTAGCATCCTTGCGCTGGGTGAAAAAGACCGAATTCGAATATCAGGAAAGGAATCACTGGAAGGACTTGAAGCTTTTCTTGTTCGTAATCAGGGGTCTTACCGATTTGGTTTGCTGAGTTATGACCTTAAAGAGGCGCTTCATGGTCTCAATTCAAACAATCCTGATCTCATTCATGCTCCGCATGTTACTTTCTGGGTACCGGAATGTGTTGTTCGTATGGATCATGAAAATTTCGAGTTTCTTTCCGGTGAAAAAAATGAAATGACCCTTGAACTCATTACTGAAATACTTGAGGAGGAAACCAATACCAATTACCATCAGCATCTCTTTCGTTTTGAACCATCTGTTACAAAGGAAGACTACCTCAAAACAGTCCTTCAATTGAAGGCACACATCCAAAGAGGAGATATATATGAGATCAATTACTGTCAGGAATTTATTGCAAAGGATGTTAAACTGACAAACGTTTGGGATACTTATTTTAAATTGAATCATTTAACAAAAGCGCCTCATTCTGCCTTCGTCCAATTGGATGAATTTGCTTTGTTTTGCGGCAGTCCGGAACGATTCCTAAGAAAAAAAGGAACACGATTAATCTCTGAACCTATTAAAGGGACAGCACGAAGAGCTGAAAATTCAGAAGAGGACCTGAAACTAAAAGAGAAGCTACGAAACGATCCCAAAGAACGATCAGAAAACATTATGATTGTTGATCTTGTAAGGAATGATCTTTCCCGAGTCGCGCAAAAGGGTTCTGTGGAGGTGGAAGAATTGTGCGGTATTTACACGTTTGAAACCGTTCATCAGATGATTTCTACAATTGCTTGCGAGCTTCGACCGGAGTTGTCTCTGACTGAAATCCTTACAGCAACCTTTCCCATGGGATCAATGACAGGAGCCCCAAAACGCAGAGCCATGGAGCTGATCGAAGAATATGAGAATTTTCAACGTGGATTATATTCAGGTTCAGTTGGATACATTGATCCGGCCGGAGATTTTGATTTCAACGTAGTGATTCGAAGCTTACTATACAATTCTGAACGGAAGGTGTTATCCTGTGCGGTGGGTAGCGCTATTACCATTCAGTCAGATCCGGAGCGAGAGTACGAAGAGTGTATGGTAAAAATCAAACGCATCATGGACGGAATCAATGAGTGATTTGCTTTCCCATGTTCAAACGTTTTTAACCAAGTACAATCTTAGACGCTGCTTTGTGGGCTGTTCTGGAGGTGTAGATTCAATGGTCTTGCTGGATATAATTCAGAAATCCGGATTGCCGGTAAAAGCACTTCATGTCAATTATAATTTGCGTAGGGAAGCCTCTGATGCAGACGAAGCATTGATTCGATCCTATTGCACTCAAAAAGAGATCGAACTAGAGGTTTTAAATTTAGATCTTCAACATCTACTTTCAACGGAGGGAGGGAACCTACAACAAAAGGCGAGAGAAATTCGAAGAAACTTTTTTGAACGCCAAATTGTACATCCGGGAGACGGGATTTTTCTTGCCCATCATCTGGATGATCAAGTTGAAACATTCTTTCTTGCACTTTCCAGAGGAGGGGGGCTTCGTTCACTCTGTTGCATGGCTGAAAAACGGGAAAGATATTTTAGACCCTTGTTGTCTAGAGCGAAGAGTGAACTCATATCCTACGCAACGCTTAATTCTATTCCCTGGAATGAGGATCAAAGCAATGCCCAGTTGTATTATTCAAGAAATCGCTGGCGAACTATTTTTCTTCCGGAATTAAAGCAGCATTTTCCTGATTTAGAGAAAAATGTTCTAGTGTTGGTTGAGCAATTTCAAAATAGATTACACACTATCCAAGAGGAGGCTAAAAGGGTTAGTTCTTCATTTCTTCAGAATGATCAACTTGATTTTAATTTTTTTGACTCAACAGATTCGGAGGTATTACGTGAACTTTTGCATGTCAATGAGTTTTCGCATGGGACCTATGATGAATTAAAAAAGATCAGGCACTCTGACAAAGGAATATCGATACAGATCATCCATCCGAGGTATAGGGAGATTTTCAAGGAAGATGATCATTTTTTTCTAGCTGTTGATAAATTGCTCAAACTTCCGAAATTAAACACAAGAAGAGTCGAAGTCTTACCGGAAACGTTCACAAAACAATGTATATATCTTGATCCCGAAAAAGTTGTTGGATCATTGAATCTGCGATTCTGGCAACAGGGGGATCGAATCAAACCAATTGGTATGAAGGGTTCAAAATTAATTTCCGACATTCTTTCGGATGCAAAAATTCCTTCAAACGAGAAATCAGGTCAATTGGTCGTACACGATGATGAAAAGATCCTCTGGTGCGTGGGACATTCTGTAAGTAGAGAAGCACTCGCTACATTGGATTCAAAAAAACTTGAAGTAACTCTTGATAACAATTAACAATGCTCCAATGCTTTAATTGACAACTCCCGGTCTCTCACCCTCACCCTCACTCTATTCCTCATTTTCATTTTCATTTTCATTCTGATTCTGATTCTGATTCACGCTTTGTTTTCTTGTCACTACGTACAACTACGTATACCCCCTACACGTATTCCGCAAATGCACTTACGGAGGATAGCGTAAATTTCATTTGGATACTATTATATATAGGAATCGGC
>Ga0315906_10000878_pt1 | contig 46115 bp, 76 predicted proteins | sample LakEriMetagenome_4_FD_203526 | JGI IMG/M metagenome (GOLD analysis project Ga0315906, IMG submission 203526) | Freshwater fungal communities from buoy surface, Lake Erie, Ohio, United States - Buoy 2 MA122 | ecosystem: Environmental > Aquatic > Freshwater > Lake > Lake biofilm | place: USA...
TTTTTTAACGCTAAATCTCTCTTCATTCTTCTAGTTTCTGATTGCATACTATTTTATGTTTACTATTATTATATTCTTTTCTAATTTCTCTGCTTTGGTGATACTATCTTTAGTTCCTTTAGATTCACCGTCCCAAAATGCTATTATTGTATCAGCATTGTTAACAATATCGGTATTTCTCAATGGACCAGCAGCTGGTCCATGTTTCTTCCAATCTGGTTTAAAGATAAGTGTTTGAATGTTATTTTCATTTGCATATCTTTCACCCAACGAATCAGCACCTTTTGCACCACCACTAACCAACAATGTTATAGTAAATGGTGATAATGTAGTTTTAACCAATTCATAATCGTTGAATCCTCTGCTACCAATTACTGCTACTTTCATGCTATACTTTCGCCATATTTAATTTTTGCTTCTTTAATTTTACCCTCACCAGTGTTTTTCTCAATCAACTGTGTTTTAAGTAAAAATCTGATTAATTTTTCAAACAATTCTTGGTGTTCTGTCATAATTTGAGATAATTCAATATCAAATGGGTTAACCCAATGCAAAGATGCAATATCATCAGATGGTTCAATTCTACCCCATAAGAATTTACCAATAAACAATGTTGTCATGATACCAGATTCTGTTTTAGCATAACGCCAATCGTTTACAGCACCACTACAAACATACTTTATATCTTCAATTTCAGCATTACCACCAGTTTCTTCTTTAAATTCACGTTTTGCTGCTCTTTCCCATGACTCATCAGTTCTATCAACAAACCCACCAATAAAACGATAATTGTCTTCGTTTGGTTTTTTAGCCATTAGGATTTGCCCTTTATCGTTATATACTGTAATATCAACAGTAGGATAAGTAACTGGTCTAGCAGCGTATGTTGCGTGGATTACACCAGCTCTAAAGTCTTCTGATGCTAATATTTTTCTTGATACTTCTTTACGTACTTCTGTACCAGAGTAAAACACATCGGTTGTATATTCTATAATCGGATATTTACCATTATAGTAAGGGATAAATGAGTCACGACTACCATACAATACCGCTGATAAATCACCAAAAGGCACTTTAATTTCAGCATCTAGCGTTTGCGACCATTGTGTGTCAGAGCGTTTATCTTTAAGTGGTAACACAACAGCTTCTGGGTATGCTGCTTGTATCATTGCTCTTCTTGTTGCAAAATCCAATGGATTGTTTTTTGTGTTAGGTATAACTGATACACCTAAAAAGATTATTACTTTTTTATGGTTTTTAAACACCATATCTAATAGTTTCTTTTGACCATCATGTAGTTGGTGTACTTGAAACCTTGCTACGACAACACCGATTTGATAATCGGTTGCGTTAATATTTGATTTTTGTTCCATATCTTTTTTATTTAATACAAATGTATGAAAAAAAATCCGAATAATCAAATTATTCGGACTCTTTTTTTATCTAATAAAACCCATTGTGGATTTTTCTTTTTCGACTTGACTGGAATAGAATCCTTTGTATGATTCTGTAATCAATGATACAGTATCATTGATACCCCAGTTTTCGTCATCTTCTGACATTTCTCTGATGTTATCAGCTAAGTTAGCGATAAACGCACCAGTGATTTTTGCTTTTTTACCGTTTATTGTTCCAGTCAAAGCATCATAAACGTCTTTAACTCTCCATTGCTCTGGTAAATGAATATCACATACTTTGATGATTTGTTCTTCATCTAAGAAACTATAATCCAACGTGAAATTAAAACGACCTGGTCTTTCAGCAGCTTTATCAACCAATCCTTTATCGTTAGTTGACGCTAACAAACTAATTTTTCGTTTCTTCACACCATCAAAGAAAGATAAGAACTGACCTAATAATCTAGTGTAACTTCCGTTATCACGTGAACCTAAATATAAGTCGATGTCGTCCATAATGATTACAGCGTTCTCAAATATTTCACAAGACTCCATAATCATTGTTAAATCATCAGCGTGAGTAAAATCTGGGATAATAAACGTTACATTTGGTACTAGTTTTCTACACATTTCACGAATTGATTCCGTTTTACCAGTTCCTGGTTCTCCATTAAGTAAGTATCTAGCATTACCACCTCTAGAAACTCTAGTAACAAAGTGTTCAATGAATTTTCTTTGAGTTTCATTCAAAATTAATTCATTTGATGATTCTTGAATATCAATAATCTCAATTCCTTTGAATCTATAATCTCTTAATTTAACTTTGATACACTTACCAACATATTCAGAATTGTTAAACGCAATCTTTTTAATGTCTTTAAAGATTTCAAAAAGTTTTGTTTCATCCATCATATTTTTACAAGCAATGTGAAGTTGCATAATTAATTCACCTCTTCCATCAATATAGATTTTAGTTTGAAAAATAAAATCGTTATCAACGTCTTTGATTTTACCTTTAAACCAGAACGATTCAGTGTTATCAAACGCACCATTAAAATCGATACGACCAACACCATCAGTTTTACCATAACTGTCTAATGTGATATCAGTTTTAATTTTTTTACGATAAGTATCGTATAAAAAAGAGTTAATTACAGCTAATTCGATAATACTAATATCATCAGTATATCTATCAGTTTGATATTCTTCTAGTTCTAACTCATCATTAGTTTCAACTGCTGTAACACCCAAACTAGGGTATTCAGTTTCTATTGTTTCATTATTTTTCATATATTTATTTCGTAATGTACCTATATCATTTCTAGCATATGAAGCTTCTCTACTTAATTTTTCAATTAACCTTTCATGCTTTTTAATTATGTAATCTTCAATTTTTTTCTTTTTTTCGCTCATATTGTTTTAGTTTAGTGGTGTCCAACTTTCTCGATTTCTTTTGTTGACATCATCTGTTTCAAATCAGTATAATGTAATGGTGTATAATCTGTCATACAACAACCAACATCAGTTACTTTTTTACTATAATACCATTCATAACTTGGGTCTTTCATCAATGAACCATGACAATGACCATGCAAATGCCATGCGCCATGGTGTGCTTTATCCCAAGATAGTATTGGGTAGTGCATCATCATAATATCTTGCCATTTTCTAGGGTTGTCTGGGTCTAACACCGATAAGTTGACATAATCACTCACTGTTTCAAATCGATTAAGTTTACGTATGTCTTTTTCCTTGTCATGGTTACCCAATATGTAATGGATTTTACCTTTTAATTGATTAACTAACTCTTGTGTTTGTTTTCCATTTTTATCAAATGATAAATCACCTAGATAAAAAACCACATCTTCGTCATCAACATAATGGTTCCAATTTTCAATAAGAGCGTTGTTCATTTCTTCTACATCAGCAAATGGTCGTTCATCGTATTTTATTACATTTGCATGACAAAAGTGATAATCAGATGTAAACCAAATTCGTTGATGGTCTAATTTTAATCTCATATGTTAATTAAATAATTAAATGTTAATAATAACTGTGTATAATGTAACACTTGGTCAAAACCTATGACAACAAAGAAATCATGGTAATTTTCTTCTTTGTATAATCTACTAGTCCATCTACTAGTAAAGTAATCTGTTACCCAATGCATTGCAAATATAGCGATAAATGATAACCATACACCACTAAATGTTATATGTATTGATGAAAACGGTAATACTAACGCCCATAAAAAGATAGTTGCAAATGTATAAACAGTAACATGCAATGTAAGATAGTAGTTACTGCTACTTTTTCTAGTGCTCATATGATGGGTTTGCAGAACAAAATCTGCAAACCAATGCACTAGTAATATAAATAAAACATACCAAATCATGCTAATACTTCTTTAACGATTTTTGACACTACTGCGTTATCTGCTTGACCTTTATACGCTTTATTGAACGCACCCATCATTTTACCAACATCATCAATACCATCTTTTTTAAATGTTCTGATGATTGAACGAATACTAATTTCATCCATTAAAGTTGGTAAGTATGGTTTAATGTATTCTAACTCAGCTAATGATTCAGCTGTGTTAGTTTGTTTCAAAGATTTTTCAATTTTCTTCAAAATACCCATAACTGTTTCATCATCGTCTTTACCAGAGCGACCAACTTCGTTTTGGATTTCACCTTTCACAACACCTAAAAAATTTTTTTTGTTCATGTCTTTAGCTTTAAAAGCCTCCATGAAATCTGCGTTAATTCTTTCTTTTAAACTCATTTTGTTTTATTTTAAATTAAAATTGATTCCCATCACCTTCATCAATCATTCTGATACAATACCCTTCGTATTCTTCATGAAATTCTTCTATCTCATATATAAAGTTTTCTCGCTCATCTTCGTAAGCATCATCTTCCCAATCCATATCGTTTGTTGGGTCTTCTTTTGACTCCTCATAATTATACCACGCAAAGAAACCTTCTGGGTCTTTCTTGTATACAACAACACCAGTTGGGTCATATGTTTCATCATTGTATTTGTTTACAATGTATGCATCTGGGTCAACTTCAACAACCAATTCAAAAAGTCTCATTAAAAACTCATGTGGATAATAATTTGCTGATGCTATATTCCATCTATCCATATCGATATCGTTTTCGATATAAACCCATTTAGCACCCATGTTGTCTAAAGACCAATTAATTAAAACGCCTTCTTTACCATCTTTATCGATAACTGTTTCTGGTTCATCGTAAAAAGCTTTTGCAAAGCTAACCATATCACTATAACCACCAGCTACTTCGAATCTTTCGTTGATTTTATCAATCGCCTCATCGTTAGCGTAAATTTGTACAATATTTGTTACTGTATTTGCCATTTATTTTTGTTTTTTAATTACTAAATAATGATGATAACCTTTATCACCGTCTGTCGCATAGAAAGCATATTTTAATTCGCCATTTTTAACCCTTTCAGCTATTTTAGCTTTTTCTTCAGCTTTAGCTTCAACAAATATTCTTTCATACTTGTTTTCAGCCTTTTTTACTTTAACAGTTTCTTCTGCTTCAGTTTTAACTTCTGGTTTAATTGGTTGTTTAGCAACAACTTTTGGTTTAGTTTCCTCAACGACAATAGGCTTTTCTTCCGCAACCACTCTTTTTTTGGGTTCAGATTTAACTATTGGTTTTGGTTGTGCTTTTTTCCTTTCAATACTCATAGGACAAATGTACAAACAAAAAATTAATAAAACAAATTAAATTACGATTTTCTTACAAAATATTTAAAACGATATTTGAAACCGTTTTCCTCATAGATAGCGCTTTCGTAGATATTAGTCCACTCTTCTTCATTAAAACCTTCAAGGTATGTATCACCTTCAACATCTGATAAAACCTCTGTTAAATACAATTTACGTGCAATTGGGAATAGTTCTTTGTAGATTTCACCACCACCAATAACAAAATGTTCTTCAATTCCTAAATTAAAAGAAGACATTTCATATGCTCGTTTAATCATATCTAAATTATTCATAACTATAGCGCCTTCAGCTTGGTAATTTTCATCTCTAGTTATGATGATGTTTTCTCTGTTGGGTAATGGTCTAAATTTTTCTGGTAGTGATTCCCAACACTTACGACCCATGTATACACGTTTTCCAGATGTTAAGTTTTTAAAATTCTTTAAATCATCTGGAATATGCCATGGCAATTCATTATTCTTACCAATGACCATGTTGGTAGACGCTGCTACTATAATACTTAACATCTCTTTTTACGAATTATTTCACCATTTTCTTCAGTTATTGAAACTAGTGTGTGTTTATCATACGTTGCGACATCAAAAACAACTGAACGTTTTTGGTCTAACCAACGTTTAAATATTAATTCACCTTTTGCGTTATATAGGTATAACTCATTACCTATAATTTCCTTTTTAAATGTTCCTTCCATAATGAAACTAGGGGTTTGTAAATATAAACTAAATTAACTAAAATAACCATGACGTTTAAAAACACCAATGGGTATCTTCCATGATAAGTTGAATACACGACAAATAGCATACAACCTAAAGTATTTAATAATCTTAATAAAATAATATCTTTAACCATGAAAGATATAAGTACTATTACTGAGGCAAAATATGCCATAATCTCCATATAATAATCCATCCTTAATTTGGGTATCTGATTACATAACTGACGATATATTCAGCTAGTAATTTAATGTTATTTTCGTTGCAATTCATATTAATTTAGTTTAATATTAGTTAATAATTCACAATCTAAACAATATAATGGTGGTTCTTGACCAATCGGTGTGTTTATATATGGTACACCATTATTTGTTCGTATTTCTGTAACTTTACAGTTATCATACTTACAGTGAACAAAACACATTGCTGCGTTACATCTATTACACATAGCAACTGGTTCACCAAAACTAATTGAGATTCTTGGTTTCATTTTGAATAGCAATTTCTTTTTCTTCAGTGCTCAAAAGACCTTTACCATACTTCTCAATTCTTTCGTAATACCTTTTCTTAACTTCTTCTGTTATTGGAATTGGTTTACCTTCATCGTTTATTCTAACAAACTTTATATTTGTTTTAATTGCTATTTCTTGGTCGCCAGTGTAAACATCGTGTTTTCTTAATTCAACATACAAAGTTACTGATGTTTTACCAAAATTCAAAACTTTTGCGTATAGTTTAATTATGTTATTAACTTTAACTGGTTTGTCGAATATCAAATCATCAATTTTAACAGTTACAACTCTTGGGGTATCACATATTTGCGCCACATACGCTGCACTGCTTTCATCAATTATTGATATCAACCTACCACCAAAAACATTTGAATGTACACCGACATCACTGGTCTTACATAAATAGGTAGTTACTAATTCCATATTTTCTTTTTTCACGAAATAATTAATTAATATTTTTTGACCTTTCTTTCACCTTATTATCTAATTGGTCATTATTTAAGCAGTAGCAGTCACCTTTAAAAACCCAACCTTCGTTTGTTCCAGCGTCATCTACTTCGCCCTTTTTCTTAAATATCGCTTCTTTGAAAAACTTCTCTTTTTCTTTCCAACCAATTATCCAACCTTTTGATAAATCTGATAAAATAGCAACGAAACAATAGTAATCACATTTCTGTCTTATATTGTAAGCGAAGATGTTAGCTCTATGATATGGTTTAGGTTCAAAGTTTTGTAATTTTGTTTTAACGTCAACTTTTTTACCTCTTATTATCATATCGTAATCATATGACCCAACATATTTTGTTATTTTTTTAAATTGGTCCCAAACAATTATTTCACCTAACGCACCAACTTCATTACCTTTTCCTTCAGTTACCGAGCCTTTCAAGACATTGAACTCATAAAGTTCTTTACCCCTTTTTCTTTGGTCGTCAGTAATATCAATCTCAATCATCCCATATTATTTTATTTAAACGTTATTTTAAAGCATTTTTGTTAATTGTTTTATTGATTCAGTAATCAATTCAGCTTTTAATGCGTATTTGTTTTGGTCAGCGACATCAATTAACATACATAATGTTTCACAAACACATTTGATATCGTTGATAATCATTTCACGTGCTTCCTCTTTATTTGTCGGTGATGGAATATCAGCACCTTTACCGATTAAAATTGCTTGTTCTCTGTCAGTATCAACATCAATTGTTATTAAATTCTTCATATTAAAATTTTTACTAAATATACAAATAAAAAATGGCTTTATCAAGTATTTATATATGTAAAACTTAATATTATGGCAAAAGCAGTTAAAACAGTATCTTCTACTAAAATTAGTAAAGGTAAAAAGAAAAGACCAGGAGTTCATTCTAAATGTAAAACTTCAGTATCTAAAAATGCTAAGAACTATAAAAAGAAAAGCGTAGGTCAAGGGTAAAAAAAAGAGGGTTAAATACCCTCTTTTTTTATTTTACATCTGATAATTTAATTTTTAATTCTAATCGTCTATCAAACCATTCTAAAAACTCTTCTTTTGTCATTTCATCAACAATTTTATTGAATCTTTCAGTGATATGTTTTGTATCTATTTCTAAATTTAAATGAGAGTTTTCTGGTTCAACATCATCTTTGTTATCAACCATAGTGTTTAACACACCAACAGATGTCGTTATAGTATCTCTCATTTTCTTAGCCCATGATGACCATATTGATAAATCACCAGTAGTCCAATCAGTTCTTGTTGATTTACTTAATTCATTAGCTAACGTTTTAATTAATTGTTTTTCACTATTCTTCATATTTCAAATTTATTTATAATTTCAAATGGTATAAACCCATCAATTCTAGTTTCAGCCACATCTTCAAAATGATTTAATTCTTCCACATAAAAACCACCCATTGTATAGTTGATAGTTAAAAACATTTTCTTTTCAGCGTCCCACATAGCAACATGTTTACCTCTCCATCTATGACCATTATAATATTCACCACCAATCAAATCTTTTTTAGGTATCATAGCATTAACCATACGTTCTAAACGCTTATGTTCTTTGATTCCTTGTGCTTTTTTTTCTTCTTCGTATTTGGCATGACTTTCTCTGACTTCATCAGCTTTTTCTTTGCCAATCAACTCAACTAATCTTGCGTATTTTTCCTTTTTCATTTGTTTTCTTTTTTATAAGCGTGAACCCAATTGATAAACTTGCTATAATTCTTTCTTACATGCATGCATCTATCCGAAAAACTACCTTTATTATCAGTACAATATTCAGTGAATTTATATATCAATTTCTTTGCTTCACCAAACATATTTTTATCGTTGGCATAGCCTTTTTCTAATAGGTAATTACCAACATGACTATATGTTCCAGTCCATTCTTTAAATCTACTCATAGTGCAAATGTACAAAAAGAAATTGATATAAACAAAAAATGCACGATAAAAATCGTGCATAATTACATGTTGGTTTAATTCTTGTGCGCCCCACGGGCCTCGAACCCGTAACCTTTCCGTTAAAAGCGGAAAGCCCGTCCACTTGAGCTTCGAGCGCAAATGTCACCTTATGGTGAATTTGTACCCCCGATGGGACTCGAACCCATGACCCCTCCATTAAAAGTGGAGTGCTCTAACCAGCTGAGCTACGAAGGCGTAATCTTTCCATTAACACTCGTAACCAGCTTGGCCGAGTGCTTTATCGTTTAATCTTTCGCTTAATGTTGATAAATGTTTTCATAGTTTCTATTTTTTAATGTTTTTATAATTTTATTTTAGTGGGGGCGGCTGGAATTGCACCAACGTTTTATCAAATTTACAGTTTGCGTGAATAATTTTGATTTTGCTGCAAACATTCTTTAATCTAAAAGGCAGAATGTGATTTATCTAACATTTCAACACCCCCATAATATGTGTCTCTCCACATCTGTCACACCACTTTGTATTCTGTTAACCTCACGATGGGCCCTAACGGTAAAACGGTGTCAAAAACCAGTATATTTTTATTTTCTTCCTTTAACCCAACCTTCGTTTAGGTATGTGTCTAACTCTTCTTTCTTAATCTTCTTATTAGAACCATCCTTAGTTATCCAACATGTACCATATTGACTGTTTGATTCACCAATACCTTTACCTTTAGATGATTCAGACATTTTCTTTTTAGTTTGGTCAGAATGATTTTTACCTCTAAATGGTGAACCAAAATCAAAACCAGAATGTTTTTGACCATTACTAATATTCTTACCTCTAATCAACTTTTCTTCTTCAGTTAAATTTGAATGGTAATTTTTAATAATTACAATTTTAAATTTTTCACCATACTTTTCTTTTAGTTTTTCATCACATTTAACCCTACCTAACTTTACACCGTCTTCGGATATAAACCCTCCTTCACCACCAACAACTAAATTCATACACTCATCTTTTGCTATTTCATCTAAAGTAACGATTTCTTTTTCTCTTTTTTTCAAATCGGCTCTAGTTTCACAAAATTCTAAAATTTCTCGCTTGAAATTTGATTTGCCATGTTTTCTAATAGCTAACCTCAATCTATTCCCACTACCTAAATATCCATCATCTAGACTATCGGTACTATGCATTCCTATATAATATCTACCACTTAATATATTAGTAGTTTTATATATAAAATGATACTTTTTTTCTTTCCTCGCCATAATTATATTCTTTTAATATAAATATGTGCTAAAACGTAAAAAGTACAAAAAACGGTCTCGGAGCAGATGAGGTGAATCGAACACCCATCCGAGCCTTGGCAAGGCCCCGTAATAGCCATTATACGACATCTGCATAGAGTGTGGTAGGGCAGCTGTCCCTTGAGGCACCCACACTTGTTGTTCCTCTTTTTGAGCGGATATTCAGAATCGAACTGAAATCCCAGGCTTGGAAGGCTAGTATAATAAAACCATTATACGATATCCGCAAATTTTGAAGAATGACAGTCACGGCCATCTCTAGGTTCATTCTTCTAATGTTAACCGTGGCAAAATATGGCTCGACCCTAGTTAACCTTGAGCCTTTAGTCGGATTCGAACCAACGACCCCTTCATTACAAGTGAAGTGCACTACCAGCTGTGCTATAAAGGCAAAAATGAATTTATTACGTTACTTAATAACTACTAAGTCGATAAAATTCTAAACGGTCTCATAGCGAGTGAGAGCAGTAGGATTCGAACCTACTCAGCGTTAACAACAGATTTACAGTCTGCCCCAGCTCTCCAACTCTGGCGTGCTCCCAAATAACAAGATAGTATGTTACGTGTCAAAATAAAAGTTTGATGTTTGGTAATTTGCTGAAACTATCTTTTATTATTATATTGCAAATGTACAAACTATTTTTTACATATGCAAGTTTTTTTTGTGAAAAAAATTCACTTTTGATTTCCGAGAGGGCTTCGAACCCCCAAATTCTCCCTTCAAAGGGGAGTGACTTTGCCAGTTTGTCTATCGGAAAATAGTCTAATTCTATGCAGTGGGGCTTCACCATATGGCACCCTATGAATTAGTAACAGTCTCTCGTGTCGAATAGGTTGGATTCGAACCAACGTGCTCGGCATTCCAAATGCCGCTAGATAAACCACTCCTATACTACTCGTTATGTGTCTAAATGGCAAGGTTCGAACTTGCGGTCTCTGCGTCCCAAACGCAGCGGAATACCAACTTTCCCACATCTAGATATTTTTAAACCAACATGTCAAATAACGTTCCTATTAATTGGGTGGCATAGGTGCCATAAACAAAAAAACCCAGTCTAGATTTCTCTGAACTGGGCCTTATAAGTGTTTTTATATTTCTTATAATGTAGTCAAGTCAAACAACATGACACGCCCAGTCGATTGCGGTTGTCCGCCTTTCGTATACTGTTTCGGTTGATATGTCATATAAGTTGTTTTCATTTTCTTTTATATTAAATATATGGTTTTTTTAAAAAGTTTAAATTTATACTACAAATGTACGAACTATTTTTACATTTGTCAAGTTTTTTTCAAACTTTTTTTAATTTTTTTTATTTTTATTTATTTCATCCCTTAATTCAGCTGCTTTTTCGTATTCTTCAGCTTGAATCGCTTCTTCTAATAATTCTTCCAAAGACTTAGGGTCTTCAAGTTCAAATGGCATGTCTGAAACTTCTAACTTAACAATTTCACCGTCTTCAACTTCCCATATAGACTTTTTAAAGTATAATTCATCTTCATGATAATACTCTACTCTAGTAGGTTCACCATATTCAGTGTCTATTTTGAATTTTTCATCATCATCAGTTATTTGTCTAGCGTTAGACAACACTTTGATTAATTTGGATAATTCATCACTAAACCCTTCATTTTTAGGTTTTTCCTCTTTTTTATTTTTCTTCTTAGATTCATCTGAATTCTTTTTATTAAAGAACTCTTCGAATAATTCGTCAAATGTTTTCATTTTACTTTTTTTTTTTAATAAATTTTTCATGTAACCCAATAATCTTTTCTCTAATAAGTTTAATAGGATTTATTTTGTAAAGGTACATAAAAAATCCAAAAAAAACAAACGCTAACGTATACATAATTGCCATAGTCATCCAATAATTTTTTGTTAGTAGTGTAATGCTATAAACGACAACATCATAACCCAGTGGGTTTAAAAATAAAGCAATCGTTATAAATGTATTACCTAAAACTCTTTTTTTTAATCTAAAAAATAAGTGCGACAATAAGAAGAACACAAATGCTAATCCATATAGAATGTACATTGTACTCCAATAATCGTTGGTTAACTGCATCAGTTTGAAAACCAGTATGTCGAACCCTAGGGGGTTCAGAAAAGTCGCTATCATTAGACAAATTGTCCCCAGTACTTTTCTGCTTACTATCACATTCACTATCCATTTTTTATTATTTAAAAACAACAACCTTAACTCTACTTAAAAGTTGTTCTTATGAACTAAGTCTTTATTATAAATATCTAATAAAATTAAATATACGTCTATTTTTTAGATAATTCAAGTTATTATCATTATCATATGCTTCTTTTTCAAAAGAAACGTTATAATAACCTTTAGTATAATATTCAATCAAGTACCATATATAAAAAGGGATTATTAACATTTCCAATTGTTGTCTTAGGTGAATTCTTTCATGATTTATCAACTCTGGCGTTGCTTTCACTTTGCTATTAAGAATAACAAAAGGAAAGAACGCCATTGCTGATGGTAATTGACCTCCACCTAAAAAGAATGTCAAAAACCTTAAAAATCTATCACTTACTATTACCATTCCTCTTCAAAGTTATTTTGATAAACCCATATATGATTATATAAGTTTAATATTGTTAATTCAAATTGAAACGCTGGTGTATGTTCAGATTTCCATCTATCAAAATTTATTTTTAAATCAAAAAATGTTATACCATCTTTAAACGACCTTATTGGCGCTAATAATTGCAATTCCAAATTTAATCTTTTTGGTAATCGTCTGTAAAATATAAAACCAATAAATTTTTTCATTGTTAAGATTTTAATAAAATTTCTTTTATGTCTGCAACTAATTTTCTATGTCCATCACCATATTTTGTCCACGCTAAGCCCATTTTCTTTAAGTCATAGTGTTTCAATATGGTTGAATAATCAGTCACTCCTTCTGGGTTACCAATAATATAAATACTGTCAGCTAATTCAGCGGCCAATCTGATATCATGTGTTGAGAATATGATTGTATTATATTCATCAGCATCCAAAATCTTTTGAAATGATGTTTTTACTTTTTCAATGTTCCCAACATCTAATCCAGAGAATGGTTCATCCAAAATCATAAAGTGTTTAGATGATAACATTTGCTCAATGATTGCTGTTCTTTGTCTTTGACCACCAGATAATTCACATGAGTATTTATCTTTATGTTCTAACAAACCCCATTCAGTCAAAAACTCAGTAATCAACTTATCTTTTTCTTCCTTTGTTGCTTTGCTTTTTCTCAAAGCATATTGACAAATTTGATACACTGTTTTATGTCTAAACAACGTGTATTTTTGGTCCACAAACCCTACATCACCCTCAGCTAACACTTTAGCATCGTCTGCAACTTCAGTACTCATGTCACTAATCAAAATCTGACCAGACATTGGTTTAACCAATCCAGTCAACGCTCTGAACAAAGTAGATTTACCTCTACCAGAACGACCTAACACAGCAATTGTTTGGCCAGTAGATGCGTGACCATCTCTTACTATGTTTTTCTCAATGATTGAAACATCTTTAAGAATTGTTTTCCCTTCATATCCAACACTAATGTTATCAACATATAATATTGTATCTTGTTCTCTATAACTCATATTATTTTCTTTTTTTAGATGCTAAAATTAAAAACTTATTTTTTGGTTTATCAGTTACTAATGATGTTGTGGGAACTGGTTTATCTGAATATTTATAATATCTTTCAATAATGTCATTAAGATAATCACTTTCAATATTATACCTACTTTTCATAACTTCACCAATTTCATTAAATATTAAATCAGCTTCATACGTTCTTTTATCATGAATTAAATCTTTATTATCCCATAACAATACTTTTAATTCATCTATTGTTATAATTTCATTTTTCATATTTAATAGTTTGAATATCTGAATATCAACTTACGTAATTTAGTGATGATAAAGTCTAACGATAACCCTACAACAACTATTATTATTTGTAGTGCAATTACTCTACCATTGTCACCCAATTTATCACTATTTTTAATTAAGAATCCCATACCACCAGCAGCTGCTAATATAGATTCAACCGTTACAAGCATCATCCAAACAATTGCTAAGTTTTGTCTTACCAACTCTAACACATAATCTAATCTACCTTTGATAACTACTTCCCATAGAATCTCCCAACGATTGCATCCTAGCGTTTTTGCGTGGTCCAATTCTTCTTTGGGGATGTCTTGTATCATTTGGATAAGAGATGTCGTTAGAAACGTTGTCATGAACACTACAAGCACCCATACTTGAAGACTTCTAGCATCGTTGATGATAATTGCTAAATAGAAAGCAATACCAGTCAATGGAAGATATCTTAATTTGGATATAAACGTTCCTACTGGCTTCATAATTGGAATTGCTGTTGAATATGCAATAACCAATGAGATAATCACTGATAAGAACACAGCGTGTGCACATAAAGCGATTGAACTAACAATGTGAACTACTAACCCTTCAGCCCATAAATCTCCAAACCCATGAATAACTTGTGTTGGTGTTGGGAACATATGTGATGTTCCAAACATATTTAGTGTCCAAAACACCAATATAGCTACTAACCAACCTAACATAATAGTACCTTTAGAAGTACCTTTTAAATCTTGAAATGGTTTTATTAAATTTTTCATATTTTTATTTTTTAAAAGTTTAAAAAAAGCCCCTAACAAACGCTAGGGACTTTAATTAAGTTGTGGTAGATTATTGTAACAATGTTATTTCTACACGTCTGTTTTTCGCTTTACCATCAGCAGTAGCGTTGCTTGCAACTGGATTAGTATCACCTAAACCATCCACAAATTGGATACGAGTTCTAGGGATTCCACGATTAACCAAATAATCAACAACTGAGTTAGCACGACCTCTAGACAATACCATGTTAGATTGTGAGTTACCAACGTTATCAGTGTGACCAATAACTTTCAATTTGGTTTGCTCAGCTTGAATTAACAAGTTGTAGATAGTTTCTAGAGTTTTTTCAGACCCTTGGATAGTTGTACTTGCAGTTGCAAAGTTAATATTCCATTGTCCGTCAGCCATCACTTTAGTTTTATTTTCAGCATAGTTAAACGTTTGTGTTTTACCAGCATCAACATCAGTAATTGATTTCAAAAAGTATAAGTTAACAGCATCTTCGTATTGTACAACACCATCTTTACAAGTTTCATTGAAACCACATGGATTCAAATCTGTCAAGTACATAGATACTTGGTTGTATACCGCTTTATATCTGTTGTTACCATCAGTGATTCCGTAGTATTGCATAGCATCAGCGTAGTTAAACACTCTTGTACCACCAATATTATAATCTAAACCACCTTTTGTACCTTTTTGACCTTTAAACAATTTATACCAATAGTCAGCTGTTTCAAAGTTATATGTTTTTGCAACACATTCAGCAGCTTTACGAGCCCATCTATCGTATTGTTTAATTTGGTTACATGCTGTATAAGTTTGTTTCAAGATATTTGTTACTTCTTTTTCATGTTGTAACGCCCATTCTTTAACAACTATGATTGATGTAGCCATTTGGTTAACAAAGTCCTTTGTAGATACAACATCTGTAAACCCAGTCAATGCATCAAAAGCCATTTTATCACCTGGTGTCCACGTAGTAGCACCATCAATTTTATGGTTAATTGTTTTACCAGTTAATTTACCATCTTTAACTTCTTTCAAAGGTACAGTAAATCCAGTGTTTTGAGATTTAATCAATTCTTTTACAGAGTTGATAAAGTCATCATCTTGTGATGGTACAAAGTTCAATGCATTAGGGTCATAAGTTGTTGGGTCTGGGTTAACTGGTACACCATTTGCAGATGCATAGTTTACTGCTACTACCCAATCTCCGTCACCGATAACAGATGACACAACAGCACCTCTAAGCGTTTGTGGGTTATCTTGCCATACTTTAGGACCTATTAACTTATCTTCACCATATGATAAACCGATTGCACCGATATTAACTACATGATATTTACCTTTACCAAATTTCTCATCTAACGCTTTTTGTGTCGTTGTGATATAGAAAGGTACACCATCACCCATTATCGATACAGCAAAAGCTGATTTTTGTGATTTAGGGTATGCAACACCTTTGCTAAATTCTTCAACGAACTTGATTTGCATATCGCGTAAACCACCAACCATGTCTTGTCGCACGATTTCTAAGTTTACGTTAGCTGCTTCCATTAGAGACCCTTCAGTTGTACGAGGTCCACCATTTGCTACAATCATACCAGAGTTACCATTCCATGCATATTCAGCAATTCTAATTAATTTGCTTTCGTCAAAGTTACCAGAAACTTCTGCACTTGGCAACGGTAATTCAGCACCTTTTGTTACGTTATTCAAATCATCAGTATTGATTGTTAACGCTTTCATTTCTTTCGATACTGCAACTCTTAAACCTGGAGAAACAAAGTATACGATTGTTAATACGATAGCTAAACCTAATCCTACGATTACACCCTCAGCTAAAGTTGTCAATTTTGGTTGTCTTAAAATTCTTCCCATTTTCTTTTTTTTTTTTGTTTTTACTCTTTTTTTTTACTTTACTATTTTACTTTTTATTTTTCTTGTTTCTAAGATTAAAATCTGTATTTTTTAATAGATTTAATCCACTCTAACAAGCAAGAGATTTTTACATGATTCGATGTTTTTGACATTTTTCTTTTTTTTAATTAAACAATTTATATTTCTAATTTCATATCACAAATGTATGGAGAATATTTCAATTCTCCAAACATTTTGTAACATTTTTTTTAAAATAAATCTCCGAAACCTCCAGATTTAACTCTATCTGACTGAGTTAGAACATATTCTGGGTTAGAATATTGTTTTGCCTCTGGGATAATATCTTGACCTACTTTGATTTTGTCAGCGATAACATTTAAGTTTGCATACAATTCATCAGAATCTAATGAATAGTTACTAGTTAACGTTTCGATATCTTTCAAGTTTCCAGCAGTGATTGCGATATCATTAGCGATTGTAGATGTAACAACATCCAACGCATAATCTAACTCCCAACCTTTTGTGAAACCCATCGCATTTTTAGCAGCTGTTGTAGCAGCGTTTGATTTTTGACCAAACTCATAGTCTTTCTTCAACATATCAACAGTGGCATCAAAGTCTTGGATTTTAATATCCATAACAGTTTCAACCATTGTTAATTTTTGACCCATTTTCTTCATAATAGCGGCACGAGAACCGTATTTTTGAACAAAGTCTTTTTGTTGGTTTAATCTGTTAGCTACACGTTGTCCTTCAGCCAATGTTTTTTGCAATTCAGATGCATAATTAACATATTCATCTTCAGCTTTAGCAGCCGTACCCATTTTTTGCACCATTTGGTCCATTGCTAATTTAATCTTTTCAGCTTTACCTTGAAGAGAGATAATTCTAGTTTGACCAGACTCAGCTTCTTTTTCAGCTTTATCAGCTTCAGCTTCCATTTCAGTTTTCAACGATGCAATGTTTTGTTTAGAAATTCTGAACATACGTTGGTTTTCAAGCAACTTAACCTTTTCAGCTTCTAATTGAGCAAAAGGGTCGTATTTAATTAACGCTTTATGTACGTTACGTGTAAATAAACGAATCCCTTTCAAGATAACTGGTGCCATTATAATACCAGCAACGATTAATACTCCAGTCGCAGCCACAGCCATAAATTGGCCAATTGCTTGGAAAACTGGTGGTAATACATATGTCCATGTCAAATAACCAACACCAATTAGTGCGGCCAATTTGAAGAACCAGAACATTCCTTTCTCACCTTTACGGAAGTTGTCTACTTTGGTAGCAATTTCGTTTTGGTTAAAGTGTTTTAAAATTGGTAACTCAGCTAAGTTAGCATTTAGCGTTGTTGTTTTACTTTGTGTACTCATTTTTACTTTTTATTTTATGTTATTAATAATTCCACTTTTAACTTGTTCAATAGATTGAACAATTTGGTTTTTTGCCATTTCATTGGCTCCTATTTTGCTATCTACCTCACTAATCATTGGTGCGTATTTAACGTCAATCACAGACAATTTATTTTCTTTGTCAGCAATCTGTGTTTTGATAGCTTCTAATTGTTGTCTTAACAAAGATAATTCATTTACCAATGACTCATTCTCATGTTGCTTTTGAGCCATTAAATCTTGTTTCTTAGCAAGACCTTTGCTATTGTAATCATTGTAAACTTTGTTGATTTCAGCAATATAAAATTCTGATTGCTGAACTAGTTTATCTTTGCTAATACTTTTATCCATTGCAGATGCCATTGTCAACGCCATTGGATATACTTGAGGGTTGTTAACACCAGCTTGCATGATTGCTTGATAAAACTCATAGAAATCATACCCAGGTTGGTTCAATGAATCGAACCCTCTTTGGTATAACTCTAATGTCGCTTGTAAATGCTCATTAGATACAGATGTTGACATTGTTGGTTGTGGTGTTGGTTCATCACTTTTACCAAACCCAAACACACTAAATATACCACCACTTTCTTCACTTGTAGGTGTTGATGTGGGGAATTTTGTTGTAGATGGCGTAGGTGTTACAGCCTCTTGTTTTGGTTCGTTAGCGTTTTCATCACTAACGATAAATAAATCTTTTAATCCCATTTTCTAAATTTTTAACGTTGATACAAATGTATAGATAATATTTTAATTATGCAAACTTTTCTGGAACTTTTTCTATGTGTCTTGTTAAAATAATATAAGAACACCATGCAATGTCTTCTGTTTGCTCAAAAAAACCTTCTTGTATTTTATAATGTGACATATCACAATTCCATAACGCTGATTCAATACCTTCACCAAATCGATTGATGTTGGTTGGTTCTACTCTAGGTACTGGAACTTTTAGGGTTTCTGGTAGATATTTTTCTTCCAATTTATGATACCATTTACGATTATCATAAAAAACTTTTAAATAACCTTCTTTATCTTCTTCCCTTTTTTTATCACTAAACCAATATGGTTCTTCATTTTTCTGTAAGGTTTCCCATTCAGCAGTTTCTTCTTCTGATACTTGGATGATTTTTCTAGATTTTAGCATGTCTGTGCTAAGTGTTGGTAAATGTAGTGCTACAATGTATTCACCAACCATCATACCTAATTGATAATTCAACGGTATTGTACTTTTCTTACTCATTTAAAACATTTTAATAATAAAACATTGTTGAAACAGAGTGGATTCGAACCACTATCTCACTCTTTGTACGTACCGCAGAGCGTAATACCATTATACTACTGTCCAATCCTTTTGGGCCGAGAGTTTAACCTCCGAGCATCCACCACTTTGTTTTACTAAACAAAGAAAATAAGAAGAACAGAGACTAGTGGGAATTTACCCATTGTGGCCACAATCTCATTCAACCTACGGTTACAAACCGCAATAATTGAACTAACACTAGTTTGTTCTTGTACAGCGTGTTGGAATCGAACCAACGTCCCCCACTTCTATAGAGTGGACTCTACCACTGGAGCTAACGCTGTAAATGAGTACCAAGATTGCCCTTTTTTTTGTGCTACCCTTACACCACACGCCCCTACCTCTGTTTTAGGACATGCTGGGATTCGAACCCAGTCCCTTTGTTATCTATACAAATTTTTAGTTAACTTGCTGAAACAATCTTTTAATTACTCTGTAAGACAGAGGACTTAATACTGGGGGAACAAGATTACTTTTTTGATACGTGCTCTATCCGCTGAGCTAACCGCCCAATTAAGGACAGTATGGGATTCGAACCCATGACCACGAGGTTAACAGCCTATTCAGTTTTTGTTGCTGAAATAATCTTTCTTTCCCTTGTAACATTCTACGCAGTTCCCCACGTAGAATATTATTGCTAATTACTTACCAGCTGGTGCAACGTTAATTGAACCTACTGACCCAGCTTTTGCTCTTTCGATACCAGCTGAACGCTCTGCATCTAATTGTGCATACAACTTAGTCACTTGTTCTTGTAAGAACTCGTTTTGAGTTGCTAATGTACCAATTTTAGCAGCGTTCTCAGCAGCGATTGCTTTGTTCTCAGAGTGAATCAATTTGATTTCATTCTCGTACTGAGATTTCAAAGTAGCAGCAACTGTTGCAACTTCTTTCTTCACTGTGTTTTCAGTGTTAGCTTTAGTTGAGTCTAACTCAGAACGTAAAGTTGTTAATTCACTTGTTGCGATAGAAGTGTATCCGTTTGCACGTAACCACTCGTTAACAACTCTTTATTGGTTAGCTTTGAAAGACAATTCTAACTCAACGTCAGCTTGTCTACGTTTCTCAGCGTACTCTACTTCTAATGAAGCGATAGCTTCTTCTTTGTTAGCTACTAACAATGTTAATTGGTCAGCTTGCTCAGACAATGTTGTTACAGTTGCTGTAGCAGCTTTCAATTCGTTAACAGCTTTAGTGATTTGCGCTGCCGCTTGTCCTAAAACTACTTCTGTGTTTGCAGAAGCTTTTCTTGCTGGTGTACTTTTTGTCGCCATACTCTTTTTACTTTTTTTTTTACTTTTTTATTATGATTATTATATCCAATTTTTATGTTACTAATGTACGAACATTTGATTCAAAATGCAAGTTTTTTTTGTAACTTTTTCAACTTTTTTTTTAATTTATGGAATCGTTGACTTCCATGTTTAGATATAAATCAACATCTATATCTCTAAAAATTCTAAGATAACCATCTTCACATTCAATAGTGATATAATTATTCTTTAAATTTCTATCAGATTGTAAACAATTACCACAATCCATTTTTACAATTCTACCAACTGGTAATTTTAACTCTTTGGTGTTCCAAAGTTTTTTTGGTTTTCTGTAAACCTCAACAGTTTGAGTTACAACTTGTGTTTGAACTGGAATATCCAAATCAATTCTTTGCACTTCAACCGTTTCTTCTTGTTTTGGTTGTTCTTTACATGAAATCAATCCAATACCAATAACAAACATTAAAACAATTTTCTTCATGTTTTTTTTTTATTTAACAATGTTCACCATCACCATCACCTCTTAACACTAGCTTATCACCAACACTTAAACTATCAATAAATTTTTGTGTTATAGTAAATGAATCCGTATCAGAGTTATCATTGTGACAATATATCCAACCACTACAACTAGCTAAATTTTGTTCATCTTCGATAAATGAAGGAGTACTTGCATCCCAACCATGGAAATTTTTAGATAGAACTTTAAGGTCTAAAAATTTAAGCTTGTTTTCTAAGTCTTTAATTTCAACATAAAAATCTAACCCTTCAATATCAATTAATTCTAAAACATCTTCGAATTTATCTTCAAATTGTTCCCACATTTTGTTTTCTATAAATTCTTTAGCGTTAACATTTTCTAACCCTAATTCAGCCATAGTAATCTCTTCATAAAGGTCTTCATCTTCATCATCAGCAACAACCATGATTAAAACATCGTTTTTCTTTAAATCTTCATAAGATTTACGTTGTTTAAAACTATTTTTGTTTTTTTCAATGAACTTTTTTATATCTTCAGAAGAATTTTCTTCTTTTTTTGTGATACCAATTCTTTTAACCAAAGATAAACTAGCATCCCATGAACCACAACTTCCCATTTGTTTTTTTTTTATTTTACGTTATTTTGTGTTGCCAGTAGGATTCGAACCTACAGTGTTATGTCACAACCCCCGTTTACCCCATCACCCACACTTGACAAGGTGTAGTCTAGTCTTTACAGACGGGTCAGTGGAGTGAGTCTACCAAATTTCTCCATAGCAACGATTGGTGTCCCTTCCACACGTGGATTGATTAAGGGGACTCTCGCCCCGTCACCAAAACCCAAACAGCTTAACTACGGGAATAGTTTCTGTTCCGTGTGGCACCAATATTAAAAATTAGTCATGTCTGTAGCTTCTGACATAGTTACCTATGATTATCAACCGTTTTGTTGCACCTAATAGAACTAATTTTATTTTCTTCCTTTAACCCATCCTTTATTTAGGTAGATATCAAGGTCATCTTTTTTAATCTTTTTATTCGAACCATCTTTGGTTATCCAACAAGTACCATATTGACTGTTTGATTCACCAATACCTTTACCTTTAGATGCTTCACTTATTTTCTGTTTAGATTCCTCAGTATGTTGTTTACCAGCAAAAAACCCAACATTACCATTTTCATTATAAAATTTAATTAAAGATTCGCTAATCTTATTTTTAATTTTATCTGTAGACATAGTTTTTTTCATATTTTCAATTCGTTTAGATTGATTAATTTTTAAATTTTGTAATCCAACCAATAAAAATTTTTTTCTATGTTCTTCATTAATAAAACCTCCAGTACCACCGCCTTTTAAATTCATACAGTTGTTATCTGTAATCATTTCTTCACTGATTGCTTTTATTTCAGCTTCAACCAATAACTCACGTGTATCAAAGAACTCTAATATCTCTTTTTTATGGTTTTCAACACCATATTTACGTATGCTATATCTTAATCTTTTTCCACTTCCCATATAACCATCATCTAGATTATTTGTACTGTGCATTCCTATATAATATCTATTTGTTATAATACAAGTAGTCTTATATAAGTAATGAATCGTTTTCTGTTTCCTTGCCATACATCTATTTTAATATAAATATACGACAAAGTACAAAAAAGTCAAGGGTCGGAAGGGTTAGACTCGAACTAACACTCTGCGGTTCCGATTAGCGTTTTATTTGCTGAACTTAATCTTTAAAACAGATTAAACTTTTTGCAATACCGCTGCCTCTACCAATTGGGCTACCTCCCGTATTAAGAGTAAATTTAAGGTTTCATTTACTCTTCTGCATTTCTGCCATCATAAATTACCGCTAAACCGCTAAATAAAGTTTCATTTATAATAGTCGAGTTTTTACTTTAAAACCATCACTACGAAAAAAGCAATTACTGTATGGTCGTAATTTACCTTCAGTTTTTAATTCCAGAATGTTTAAAGAGCCTATCTGCGGACATTTAACTGAAAACGTGACCTTTCGCTCTACCTTGTGACTTCGGAAGGATTCGAACCTTCGACCTACGCATTAGAAGTGCGTTGCTACTATCCAGCTGAGCTACGAAGCCAATTTGTGGAATTTTTCGGCTTTCCACTACCTATCTGACCATTCGCATCAGAACCAGTGGTCTCTGTTTTTTTCATCGTATTATTACTAATTAGGTACCACCCTAACCATACGACTATATGAACGGTAGTTCAAACGTATTTTATCATAGACATTCTACATATATACGTGGGCCATGGACAGCCCAATATTTTTTAGTGAGTAGCATTGTGATTTATGTGAGGCTCTACTGAGAAATATTTTAACGCTTTGCGTGCCTTTTCATGTTCACTACTCTAAAGATTCTACTCTCTCCATTACTGAGAATCACCTAAATGTGGTCCTTGATGGGCTCGAACCATCGACCTACTGATTATGAGTCAGTTGCTCTAACCTACTGAGCTAAAGGACCAAGTGTAACCGAATTTCGGTTACGCTTTTTTATAAATCTAACATTTTTTGTGGGTTTGAACCATATATGTTAATTTCATAGTTTTCTGGTAATTTAAGTACTTTAACTATTTCATTTTTAACAAATTTCTCCCACGCATAACAAATCAATTTAAGTATTGCATCATTAGTCAATCTAAAACTTTCATTGTTTTTAGAATTAAGTAATCTGTTTCTTAACGCTAGTATTGGTGAATTTTGTTTTAAATCAATACCAGTTGATAATTTAGTTAAGAAATCTTCAGCTAAAACATCATCAACTTCAGAAAACAAATAGTGGAAACTAGACACAACTGTTGCTGTTAATAATCCACAGCTTTTTAATGACATGTTTTTACCAAATTTAATACTTTCATCGATATTTTTTAAACTATTGTAGTATTCTTCAATATCAGTGTTAGATAATGTTCTATTATCTGAAGCTTTGCTAGTATAACTAAATTTACCAGTTTTGAAAGCGTTAATAAATTTACAAACAGCAGAAGCCGTTGTTGCGTTGCTTACACCAGCAATACCTAAAACATCAGAACCAGTTCTTTTTCTTCCACTATCAATAGTTGGAAAAGTTTCTGGGTCAATTCCAGACGTAACTAAAAATCTAAATGTCATTCCGCTAACAACAATGCCATGTAATCTGTGTTGTCCGTTTGATAAATTACCTTTTGCATTAAAAGATAAAGTCTCACCGTTAAACTTCCAGTTACCATTTTCCATTTCTTTAGCTAATTTAATCACATTAGTTTTAGAAAGAGGTCTATTCTCATTATTGTATTTTTCCAAAATTTCAGATGCTAAATCTGGTGTTACAACAATGAATCTAACTTCGCACTCATTACCGTCAACTACATAACGACCAACGCTAGAACCATTAATTGTGTATGCATCTAATAACTCAATTAACGCTGCGTTTCTTTCAATATCGACATGAGTTAGGGTATCCATATCGATTGTTTTACTCTCATTATTCATATTACTCTTTTTTTTTACAAATTTACTAACTTAATTTTAACTTTGCAAGTTTTTTTGCAACAAGAAATAAAAATTTTTTATTTCCTTCTTTTTCTTTCCATGTTTTGTATTCAACAATTGATTCATTCAACACATTAGTTACCCATGATTCATCTTTAATATCATTTGATTCTAAAACAAAATCATATAACTCCCATGGTGCTATTTCAGCATTATTAGTATTAATCGTTAGATACGCATATTTAACATAGTCATTTTCATTTTCTACAGAAATTGAATGGAAATCATCATCGTTTCCTTCATAATATATACCACCAACGTTTTCACCAAAACTAGTAACAATAAAAACTTCTGTACTACCATTATAACCACTAAAATGTTCTATTTGTTCATACAAACCTTTACCAATAGGTACCGACCAAAAACCACCATATTCATCATCAAACGAATCATTTAAGTCTGGGATAACATACAACTCATCACATGTTTCTAATAAATCATGTGTATAATAACCACCAGTGAACTCAACGATTTGAACATTAAACTTAGAAAGAGTTTGGCGAACTGCTGACACTAAGTTAGGGTTCGCCCTATTGGACTTTGCCAAATATACTCTTTTCATCTTTTTAGATTTATCTAGTTTAAAATACATGGATTACTTTTCATCAGAACCGAACCACTCGTTGTATATTGCTTGAGCTTCTTCCAACTCCATTTCTTTAAGAGCAATCTCCATTTTTGTTGAGTGTAACTCACGTACCCATAATTTAGCATCAAAGTCTTTTGAACCTGGACGTAAAGAATACGTATTGTCTGGCGCTAAGTCAGTTAGGTTAGCTAACTTGTTTTGTAACTCTAATTTTTCTTTCTTCAATGCTTGAACGAAAGATTCTACTTCTAATACAGTAGTGTCAGCTAACATTTTAGCTCTTGCTTCTTTGATTTCAGCGTTAGATGCTGATAACGTTTTTACAAACTTACTCATTTTATTTACTTTTTAAATTTATACTACAAATGTATGGATAATATTTTAATAATCCAAATATTTTTCAACTTTTTTTTTAATCTAAATAAATGTCGTGGTATTCAATAGCATACGCATCTATCATCGCACCTATTTCAAAATAATAATAGAACATAGTTTCACTATGTGAATGTTCTAACATACTAATAACGTAATTAGCAAGTATCTGTAATAGTTTTATTTTAAATTCTTTTTTCATATTACAAATATACATTAAATAATTGATTAATCCAAATTTTCTTCTTCGTTTTCTTTTAAAACTTTGTTACCTTTCGTATAAGGTGGGTCAAATACACAGTGACGACATCCACTGCCGCAACAAGTTCCTCTTTTCTTTAAATAATGTTCTGTGTATATGATTTTACCTTTTTCTAAGTAATAATCCTTACCTTCTTCAAAACTAAATTTTTCCATGTGGAACAGAAGAGAATCGAACTCTCCACTCTCTCCTTGCAAGGGAGAAACGCCAGCCTTGGTACATGCTGCCCCAGATAAATGAAGAAACCACGGTTTTACGGTGAATTACCAACTTCATTTTTATTTTAGACTTTTAAAAGTCAAGCGGTCTATGAGAGAATCGAACTCTCACCACAGCATAGACAGTGCCGTATCCTAGCCATTGGACCAATAGACCAAATAAAACACCCAGTTACACGATTTGTTCTACACCAAACTCAACACTTCGAACAAATCCCTTCAACTAACTACTCGTTTGGTTCTTTCGTTAGTCTCCCCCTCCTATCTCTAGGTTTAGGGTTAGAAGCCTACCAGTCTTACCTCACTAAGTGTTTTGTGGAGGATATCGGAATCGAACCGATGACCCCTTGCGTGCAAGGCAAGTGCTCTAGCCAGCTGAGCTAATCCCCCTTTATAGGTTTGGTAACTATTCTCAAGTTTCGAACCTCTTAATAGCTTTTACATCTCCACAATCGCCAAACCACGCAATTGTTTACCATGGGCGGAACTAGGGGGAATCGAACCCCCATCTTCTGATAGACAGTCAGACATCGTAGCCGTTGGACCATAGCTCCTTATATTCGGTGGGAACACTATATCATCCGCTCATAGAGTCTGTCAATAATATAGGTTCATCACCTCACTTGTATTGGGTACGGGATTCGAACCCGTGTCAACCGCTTCACTGCGGCCATCCTATCCACTAGACGAACCCAACAACCGACTCAATCAGTCTGCAAACCTTTATCATCGGCTCTCTTGCAAGTGTTGCAGCACTCGCTTGATAGTACTCCCAGAGAGAATCGAACTCTCATTACCAGATTGAAAACCTGGGGTCCTAACCGTTAGACGATAGGAGCGTGTTATCTGTCTTTCCAGATTGTCATACTCATCCTCTCCACCGATACGTAACTATAAGTGCGAGCGTTTGCATTCCGTGAGGGATTCGAACCCTCGCCTTCACTTAGAAAGAGTGACGTGTTAACCCCTTCACTAACGGAACATTTAATTTTGTGAGAAGGGTGGGATTCGAACCCACATGGCTGGATTTTCAGTCCAGTGCATTGACCAACTTTGCTACCTTCCCATTATAGTGCGATGCTCTACCAACTGAGCTATCTGTCCATTGTTTTAATTTCACATTGCAAATGTATTAATAATATTTTTAATTTGCAAATATTTTTTTATTTTTTTTTCTAATCTTTCAAAGAACGTTTTCTTTAATTTTGTTTTACAAATGTATGAACTATTTTTTAAACTTCCAAATTTATTTGTAATATTTTTTTATTTTTTTTTTCAAACCTATATAAACAAAAAAAGGTTGACTGTTTAGGTCAACCTTTCAAATATAGTATAGTTACTTAATTAACTACATACATAGGTTGACCTCCCTAGGCTAAAATCGGCCTCGGCTGCGAAGAAGTCAAATTCAAATATGTTATTAATTGTTCTCATTTTTTATCTTTATTAATTAAATATACACTAATATACTAAAAGTTCGTTTATTTGTCAAGTTTTTTTTATAAATTATCGTTTTTTTCTTCTTTAAATATTTTAACGCTTGTAGGTCCTACCTCAAATGCGTAACCTTTTTCATTAAGTCTAGATTTATTATTCTCTACAATGTTTTTATATATAAAATCTTTTTGACCTTTTGAACCTTCCTTATCTTGACCATTAATAATAATTAAGAAAGGTTCATATTCTGATAAAAATTGTAATAAAGCTTCACCAACAGTAGATAAAATTTTAAAATACGCTTTAGTTGTTGTTTTAAATTTTTGAATCATATTATTACCAACAGAAAACGCTAAAACATAAGTTTTTTTATTTGACACTAAATCAATAAAATCTATTTTAACGTCATAACCAGATTCTTCGTCAAATGAAATCTCATAATCATCACCATACTTTATTATGTTAAAACCACCTTCTTTAATATAAGGTGGATAATAACTTAAATTACCAATTTCATTAATATTATCTAGATTTTCCCTTAATAATTGTTTTATACGTTTTTTCATACTTATAAATATAGTAACACTATTAAAAAACTTAGTTGTACGGATAGTCAGACTCGAACTGACACGCATATTTCAGCAAATGCTTCTAAGGCATTCGGGTCTACCAATTCCCCCATATCCGCATATGTAGCCCGAGAGGGAGTCGAACCCTCACCCCGAAGGACTGGAGCTTAAATCCAGCGTGTATACCAATTTCACCATCGGACCGTTTATTGTAGGGGTAGAGGGATTCGAACCCCCGACCTATTGCATGTAAGGCAATTGCTGCTACCGCTGAGCTATACCCCTATTTTTTATCTTTAATCATATTTGTTGCACAACAATCATATAGTTCTGCTATGTTTTTCTTTCCAGGTACATTTAGATTATCCAGTAACCCACTATCAATCCATTTCTGAATTATTTCTTCACGTATGTTTTTCATATGTTCAATATTGTCTGATATTGAATGACCTAAGTTTTCCATGTTCTTAATTTTTGTTGGACTGGGAATTTCGAAATCCCGACTTCTGCCATGTTAAAGCAGCACTCTGCCTCTGAGTTACAGTCCAATATGCTAGGTTTTACCCTAGCTTTATAAATGTTTCATTCTTGATGGCTTTGCTTATCCATCTAGCTAATTCAGAACCTCTGATTTCAGCTTCAAAACTAGTTGTACCTAAATCACTTGATAATTGAATATTCAACTGGCCATCATTAGCTGATTCTATTGTTTTTATTGGAAATTGGTATAATTCACCCATAACTACGATGTTGTAATACAAATTACCAGCAATGTAGTGACTAAACGTTGCCATATTCTTAGACTTCATTAAGTCTTTTTTGATTTCTATTTCGTTAAGCATAACCATTTTCTTTTTTCCATTTATCATGCATTTGATTAATTGTATGGTAAGGACTTCCTTCACCTTCAATTATTTCATCAAACCCATTTTCTTTTGTTATTACAGACTCTTCTGATTTAATCGCACCTCTGTACTTATCACCATAGCTACCAGTAACAGTTTTTGATGCTGGGTCGATGTCGCCCCAAGATGTTCTCCAACTTCTTGGTTCGATGTACTCAATGTAATATTTTTTTCCAGTTTCTGGGTAGAAAACTACCTCTCTTCCAGTTTCCTCTCTGTTAACTAGGAAGTCTTTTCTTACGTCTGTCATAACACTTGTTTTTACTTTCTTTTAGTCTTTAACAACTTTTTTATTATTTTACCCCAATTGAAATTACTTTCCAATTTGTTTACGTTTGGTCTAAGGTATTTTCTAGACCCTTCCATTTTTCCGCTAATCACTGTTCTAGTGGTTATTTTGTCGTTGTTTGTTTCCATACTCTTTTTTTTACTTTTATATTATTATTTTATCTTTTGAGGCATCGACTGGATTCGAACCAGTGTGGGAGGTTTTGCAGACCTCTGCCTAGCCACTCGGCCACGATGCCAAATAAAAAAGGCCTATCAGTTATTTGATAGGCCTTTCGTATGTTTATTTTATGACTTCTTTAACATACATAGCCCACCACGTTTACCACTAGTAAACATAAAAGTAACGCTGATTGTGTGTAAAAAGTTTTCATAGTTTTATTCTTTTTTATTATTAAATATATCACATCTATTAAATGTTATACAAATGTACGACATTTTTTTAGATTTGTCAAGACTTTTTTTAATTATTTTCTATTTTTTTTAAAGCTGGTGAATCTAAAGGGTCAGCTAGTTCATAACCTAACGCTCTTAGTTCAGCAGCATTTTTTTCTATTACTTGATGATAGATGTTATCTTTTTGACCTTTCTTGCCTCTAGCGTCAGCACCAGCTAAATCAACATAATCTGGTTGAACTTCTTCTAAAAATTGCATAAGCGCTTCTTTAACTGTTGCTAAAATTTGAAAATAATGTCTAACATCAGTTTTATCAACAGAAATAGTTCTACCATCAACACCAAAACTAAAACTATATGACGTGTCATCCATAGGGTTAACATACGCTGCAATATTTATATTTTTATCTAATACCTCATCGTAAAAGAATGTTTCGTAATTATTACCGCTAAATTTATGAAAATGAAACTGACCTTTTTTATATCTTGGATTGCTTAACTCACCAACTTCAGATATTAAACTTTCTCTTAGTAATTCTTTTATTAATTTCTTCATATTAATAAATATATTGACAAATTGAAAATTAATCGTTATAATTATAATTATGGGATATGTTTATTTGTTATTTTGCGTCAATAAAGACGGTAGTGAAGGTTATAAGATTGGTATTACCAAGAATGACCCAAATAAACGTGTAAAGCAATTGCAGACTTTTCACAAATTATAGATATTTATTAATAAAAATAAAAATGAATTATATTTACGTATTGAAAGACCCTATAACTGATGAAATTAAATATGTTGGTAAAAGTATTAACCCATATGATAGATGTAGGAAACATATTAGCGAAGCTAAAATTACTGGTGCTAATAATCATAGAATTAATTGGATAAAATCATTATTAAAACTTGGTTTAACCCCCAATATGGAAATAATGGATGAAATAGATGGTGAATGGGAATGGTTAGAACAATATTGGATAAGTCAATTTAAAACATGGGGTTTTAATTTAACAAATGGAACTTTTGGTGGTGAAAATCCTCCTTCATGGAAGGGTAGAACACATACTGATGAATATAAAGAAATTAGAAGAAAATTAATGAAAGATAATAACCCAGCTAAAAATATGACAAATGAGTGGAAAGAAAATATTAGTAAAGCACATAAAAAAAACAAATACAATCCTATAGTAGCGTCTGAGGTTAATAAGAAAAAAGTGTGTCAATTAACTTTAAGTGGTGATGTAATTAAAGTTTGGTCTTCAATAACAGACGCAGCGAAAGGTATTGGTCTTAAAAGTAGTTATGGTATTGGTGCTGTATGTCGTGGTGAAAGAAATAAATCTGGTGGTTTTAAATGGAAATATTATGAATAAAGGTTTTGTATATCTATTACTAGCGATAGATGAAAAAGGTGATGAAAAATATAAAATAGGTGTAACTAAACGTAGCATAGCTAAACGAATTTCTGAATTACAGACTGGGAACGCATATAAGATTCAATTACTTAAATTTTATAAGTCTGAAAACTACTTAAAAGTAGAACGTTTTTTACATAGAAAATATATGATAAAAACTGAAGCTGAAAATGAGTGGAGAACACTTACTGATGAACAAGTTATTTCATTTATTAAAGATTGCGAGGAAGCCGATAATAATATCAACTTCCTTTTAAAAAACAATCCTTTCTATAAATAATTAAAGACTTCGAAATCTTTTAACAATCTCTTCATCTGACAACGGTGCATGTCTTTTGTACCATTTAAGTAATACTTTATCACCGTTAATTACCATATCAGAAATACCCCATTCTCGAATAATATCTTTATGATACCTAGTTTCTATAACGTTTATTACACTTCTTTTGTAATCTTCATCCCAGAAACCTAGTATTTCCATATTCTTCTGGTGTAATTCTAAAAATTCTTTTCCGTCCATATTATAACTTGTAAAATTCTCTTCTTATTTTAACCAATAAAGTATTAACCAATTCTGGGTCAATCTTGTTTGGTAAGTCTGATTCGTCAAAGATTCTATCCATCTCTTTGATTTCAGCTTCTGCTGTATCAATAAGTGTATCTAAATCAACTTCACCACGTCTAATCGCTAACAATTCTTTAGCGTCTGGTCGTCTAACGATAATACCTTCACCTCTACCAATTTCTTTAGCCATTCTGATTAATCGCATACAATGCATCATGTTTTTACCGTCAATCTTTTGACCATGTGCTTGTGTGTCAACATAACGCTGTTCATTTCTGTTAGCCAACCATTCTTCATACTCTTTGTAATCTTTACAATGCATTGAGTAACCATCTTTGTTATAGATAATGTTACAGATAGGTTTTTCACCTTTTGGTATACTAGATAACCTTAATTGATTTGATTCAGCAGCGTTTGCACCTTCACCAGTCTTAACAAGACCTTTATATCCAAAACCCATAGGGTAACCTTCTTCTTTTCTCCAAGCTTTAGACTTTTCTCTAATATCTTCTGGAATGTTTTCGTTAAAACAGTTATTAGCATCAACATCAAAGAAAACAGCATAAACATCTCTAGCGTTAGGTACGTTAGTTACACCGCAAAACTTTTCATCATATGTACCGTTATTCCACACTTTCCATGGAATAGATTTTTCACCTTCAATAACATATACAAAGTCCAATACATCTTTACGAGTTACTTTATCTTTCTCCCAATTCTGTTTTTTGTTAAGACCTCTAGCTTTTTGGATTTGCTGTACAGCATAACCAGCAAATGAGTTCTTACACCTTTTGGTAATAAAATCAGCCTTGTGGTCCAATACATATTGGAACAATGGATGTTTTGTGATGATACAATCTTCTGGTGTGTTAAGCAACTCTAAAACTGTAGGATTTGAGCTTCCCATTAGTTCTAAGAACCTTTTTAACTCCCAACCAGTATAGTCAGCATTAACATTCAACTGTTCAACATATCCAGTACCCAAGATATTATCAATAGGTAACATGTAAACGAATTTTCGGTCTTCGTCAGACGTTGGTGTCTGAGTACCATAGGCTTGACTACCAATAATGCATTCAAAAAGAATCAATCCATTCTCTTTAAGGTAATCGTATGTAATTTTCTGTGTCATATTCTTAATTTTTAACAAAGGTATGTATAATTTATTAATCTACCAAACATTAACCTATTTATTTTTTAAAATATTCTACTTATATTTAAAATAAAACATTATGACTGATATTAAAAAAATTAGTGTGGCATTGTCACCAGAGATTCTTAAACAATTAGAAGAAGGTAATTATAATAAATCCAAATTAATCGATTCACTTCTAACTGAACACTTTAAGAAAGAAAACGAAAAAAAGATTAAATAAAATTCGTACTAGTACGACTTTTTTAATATTTCTAGATATTTATAGATATAAACAATAAATATTATGGGAAGAAAAGCAAAAACAACAGAAGAAAAGAAAGGTAAATTATCTATTACCATATCATCAGAAAACTATGACCAACTTGTTAAAGATGGGATGAATAAGTCACAACTAATCAATTGGTTGTTAGAGCAGCATTTTAACAGTCTTAACAATGGAAAGTAAGGTTTGCACCAACTGTGGTGAAGAAAAAGCATTGTGTGACTTCTATAAACGTTTAAATCAAACAACAGCACAGTGTAAAGAATGTATTAAATCAAACATGAGGGATAAATATAAAGAAAACCCATCTAAAGATATTGAATACAGTAGAAACTACCGAAAAGCTAACCCATTAAAAGGTCGTGAAGACGCTAAGAAATGGCGTGAGGCTAATCCAGATAGAGATAAAGAAAATAAGGCTAAATGGTTAGCTAAGAATCCAGATTACGAGAAAGAAAGAAGTAAACGTAGACGTAAAGAAACACCACACATATTTGCATGGCGTGATATGTTAAAAGACTCATTAAAAAGGCTAGGAAAGAAAAAAGAAGGTCATACAATAGACCTTCTTGGATATTCTGCTCTGGAATTAAAAGAACACATAGAATCTTTATTCACCGAAGGTATGACTTGGGATAACCATGGTGAATGGCACATAGACCATATAAAACCAGTAATTACTTTCGACCCAGCAACACCTTCTAGTGTCGTAAATGCTTTGAGTAATCTACAACCATTATGGTCTACTACAAGAGAGATAGATGGTGTTGTTTACTTAGGGAACTTAAACAAAGGAAAATATCAATTTTAATTTTTATTGGGTTTAACACCAATTGTCGGTCTTGAACGAAAACGAATAGCTAATAAATCATCTTTTGATTTTCTTAGGTGCTCATTAAAGAAATCTCGATACTCTTCTTGTTTTTCTTTTGATAATTTTTTAATCCCATATTCTTCTTCACATAATTCCATGCGTTTTAACCAAATAATATCATCATATGTTCTATATGGGTTAGAACTACGTCTATTTCTACGTATTTCTTCTCGTTCTTTTTCAAATGTTTTAACAATATTTAACGCATTTTGATAATCAGTCCAAGTAAAAGTCATAATATGTGAATTGGTTTAATAAAAATTACTATAAGCGTTCTACTTATTTTTTAAAAAGTATAAAAAATACTGTATGACCATCCTCAAAATTTTCAATTATTTCAAAATCTGTATATTCATCTGAATATTCATCAATTACTTTTTCTATTTTTTTAAACAACTCACTACCTATATTGTAGTCAAGTAGTACAATATCATCTAATTTTACTTTAACAACTTTATCTTTTTTAAGTTGTTCTAGTTTAAGTTTCAATACGTTTTTAAATATTTGTTTCATTTTATTTAAGTTTTAAATTTATAAGACAAAGATACTAATATTATTTCAATTTGTCAAGCTTTTATTATTTTTAATTCATTAAACCAACGTAATCTTTGTTAACGTTTAATTGTTCAATATAACCAGTCCCTAAGATGTAATCTTGTGGTAGGATATATACAAACTTTTTGTCAACGTCAGACGTTGGTGTTTGGGTTCCGTATGCTTGAGAGCCGATAATACATTCAAATAAAATCAACCCATTCTTTTCTAAAAATTCGTGTGTAATCTTTTCCATTTTATTTTCTACCTAAAGTTAAATTTTTCTCAACTCGTATTTCACTATTCTTCAATGTCCAAATCTCACCGTTATCCATAGCACATGTAAACATCAAATCATGTTCTTGTGAATAATCTATAACCAAAAAAGCATAACCTTTCATGTTATCTGATACCCTTATAATCGGTATTGTTGGATTTAATTGTAACATCATACTAGTCCCACCATTTTCTAATATTGTCAGCTAAAATCTTAAACAATAATCTATGACATCTTTCTTGATTCTCATGTGCAATCTCCATTGCATAGATTTGTTTATTTTTAGCTTCATCATCGTATCTAGTAAATCTAGATAATTCACCACTGACAGCTTTTTTATATTGTCTTGGGTATTTCTTAAAGAACTCATCGAAATTCTCTGATAATTCATCGCTTTTCCATTCGTATGTTTTTTCACCAGCAAATTCTTTATCGCTTTCAACAAAATAATGTTTACTCTTATGGTAATCCATATATTCCATGTTGTAAGTTTCATCTTGTTCTAATTCAATTAGTCTAGCGACAAGATTCATAATTTCAGCATCACGTTTTGCACTAGTATGGAAATCTCTTTCAGCAATATATTTTGCTTGTCTTTTGATTTTAAATTTTAAAACCTCAAAGATATAATGGTCGTCCCAATCTCTGTCTTTCCATATAATTGGAAACCACGATATCAAATTTTTAACGCTAATCACAAAGTTACGTGGGTAATATCTAAGGTCTTGTAACCACCATCTTATTTTATCAAACATTGTTGATTTGTAATCATCAAAATCAATAATTTCTTTTACTTTATCTTCCATATTAATTTTCACTTATTTCGATATATATTTCACTAATTTGTTTAAACTCTTTCATTATATCACGTTTCATTTCTTCAACAGTGTCTTCAACGTTATATACTTTCATAAAGTCATCACCATTTATTGATATCAATAACAAATAGTTATTTTTACCCATCGTCATTGTTTTTATTCTATTTACATGTGTTACCAACTCAAAATCGCTAATTATTTCTTTGATACGCACTCTATCTTTTCTAGGCATACTTTCACCAATAATCAACTTACGTAATTCATTCACTAACGAGTATGAAACATAACACAACGTCATACCTACCATTATACTACCTATACCATCAAATATTGGTAACCAAATAGCTAAACACGTACAAATAAACGCTATTGCTAAACCAATCAATGCCGCTGCATCTTCCAATAGTATCACTATTAAGTTAATATCAACTGATTTCTTTATTGCTTTAAAAAATGACGCTTTGGATGTTTTACGCAATTCTTTTAATGCAACATAAAAAGATTTAGCTTCAATTATTAATGATATACCTAATACAGCTAACGCCCATGTAACATGTTGTACTGGTTCTGGATTACCAATTTTATGAATCCCTTCATAAAATGAATATGCAGCACCACCAAAAAACAATAATATTGCAACCATAAACCCCCAAAAATACTCTTCACGACCATAACCAAACGGGTGTAACTCATCGTTTTCTTTTTTGGTTCTTTTATTACCAATCAATAAAAATATTTGGTTTAAACAATCTGCACTAGAGTGGATAGCTTCAGCCATCATTGACGCACTTTTAGTGAAAAACGCTGCAATAAATTTTAAGATAGTAATTAAACCGTTACCAGTTAAAGCAACCATCACCGCTTTTGTTGAATTTGAACTACTCATTATTTAATTTTTAAATTTATAATACAAATGTATAAATCATTTTTGACTTATGCAAATTTTATGAAACCTTTTTTAATTAAATCGTGAATATATGATGAATGGTGAATGTTTTTCTCATTTGCATACCCAATTGACATGTGCATTCCGAAATATGGTCTACCCAAACCTAATTCATCTCTAATTGATTGGAGTTGTTCTCTTTCTTCATGTGGAATGTTTAACCACCAATGTTCTGAGTTGGTTCTAGGGTCTAAGTCTAAGACTATATCAATTTTTTTACCATCCCATTTTTTCTTAACTTCTTCCCATTTAGCTTCAACTTCTTCTGCTGACAACACACCGTTTTGTGATAAATCTTTCATACTATCGTTGATAAATGAAATGTGAGCACCACGTAGCGGTTTGTTTAATATAAGATTGTATCTTTTCTTGATGAACCATGCATAATATTCAGCAACGTCACCATCAAAAAATACCATAGCAATCTTCTTCCAAGAAGATTGGTTAGAATGTTTCTTAGTTCGGTCCTCTGGCTCGAACCCAATAGTTCCAGATAATGTTATTCTTCCTTGCATTTTCTCTTCGTTCATAACTTGTGGTTATAAATCCTTTTTGTGGTGAAAAATTCATTGGATTATAGATTGTTTGTGTTGGTTCCAAACCAACACATTCCAATAACTCAAAAAATTCATCTTTCTTTTTAATTTGACCTCTTAAATCTTTAAGTATTTGTGCATCAATCTCTTTAGCTATCTCATCACTTAATAATTTGATAAGTTCAGCTTCGGCATCCATGATACCATATCGTTGTAAATCAGTTATTCTTTCTTCTGACCATACAGCATTTATCCTTTTAGTTCCAAGTGATAGCTTATATGCGTTTTCATCATAACCTTTTGAAAAATACCATTTTTTGATTACTTCTTGAGTAAAGTCTACTTCATGGTTAAATATTTTAACTAGATATTGTAATAAATTAAAACCCCATTCTTGAGTGTCATCATATTTGATTATAAAGACACCTTCTTTTACGTGATAATATTTATCTAAATACCTAGTAATTTCTTGTTCTTTCTCAAAATCTTCCATGTTTAATTATAAAGAAGATTTTGAGAAAAATCAATAGTTTTTAGTTAATAATCTCTGTTTCATGTTTTATACCATACTCATCATAATAGTATAAATCAACACCTTCAAAAACCAAGAACGAATATTCAGTAATAGACATTACACATTCAGAAAAATAACCACTATATTTTTTATACTCGTTTTCTTCTTCAGTGTTATCATTTTCTTCTTCATCGTCTTCATCATAATAGTCATCAAACATAACCGTAGTTAAAAATTTATAATCATCTTCAGTGATTTGTCCTTCTTCAAAATGTTTATAAATTCTATCATCTTCTAACATAACACCCCAGTGACCTTTTGTTGGTGTAAGTTTGTTTATTAATGTTACAAAACGCTCAACAATATCTGCATCTTCTATTGATGCCGTCATTTCTTCTTCAGTGTGACCTCTACCATCACCAATCATGTAACTAAACTCCAATAAATAACATGGATTTTGTTTTTTCTTCTTTTTCTTTTTTTCTACTACTTTTATCATATACTTTAAAAATTAAGCTAATTTCAATGGTCTTAAATATTCTCTTAGGAACGCATTAACTGGTCCACCAATTTTTTCTTCCCATTGTTTATAATTCTTAGCATTTTTCTCTTCCAATTGAGATAAAGCTTTCTCTGATGGCTTGTGTCTACTCCATGGTAACGTTTCTGGTACAAAGTCTGGATATAACGTTCTGTTAAACACCCTTTCATCAACTAAGAAAACAAACGCTGTTAATTGGTCACCCAAATCTGGTTCATGAAACTCTTGCAACAACACACCAGCTTCACGCATAGTTTGCATGTGTCTATTCAAAGTTCCCAATCTTTCTGGGTTGTTGTTTGTTGTACCACCGTTAAGAATAATAAATGTTTTATCTTTATCAGCCCATTTGTTATATATTTGTTGATGTGGTTTTAACCCTTCAACAGTTCTACCATAATCAACGACAGCGTGACCAAATTGGATTCCTTGTTGAATCGGGGACATGTTATACGGAACCAACCCATACATTCTACGTTCTAAGTACATTTCACTCTTACGTGGTGTTGAATCAGCTTTAACTTTACATAACCCTAAACGTCTGTAAAACTCTTGCACATCAATTTTTTCTTCATAATACGATTCTTCGTAAAATGCCATAGATGTGTCCCATGATGAAATGTCTAATATTCTAACATTTGCATCTAAACACCATTCATATCCAGTTTTTAATATCTTTTCCATTAATTTCCTATTTCAATTAAATGTGATACAGTACATTGTGCTGAGTTATATACTATATATTCGTTATTTCTTAGGTCAGCGCCACCTTTTGCAAACACACTATCAAATCCTTCATTATCTAACACTTTCTTAGATAACTTATAACAGCTTGAGTCATGGTGCAATATTTCTTTTTGTTTACCCAAATGCACATCAAACAATGCCAAAAACGCTTTGTTATCACCACCATGAGCCCAATAAGAACCTCTTAACGATGTGTAACCAATAGATTTTTGTGCTTTGTCAGCAAAGTAGATACCATCACCAAACATTGACCCAGTATGTACCGCACCAGATGGTCTGATAAGTAACCCAGTTTGTAAAATGTTAAACCAGTTCTCATTTCTTGACCCATGCCAGTATAGTCTACGTTTCTTAACTTCAACTTTATCCATGTGTTTATCAAATATTTTTTGTGTTTTGTTGTTAACAACCTTGAACACACGTTTCATTTGATTCACATTTGGACCCATCAATTTTTTGATAAGTTCAAGCGTTTCAGTATCATTTTCAACCTCAATAGATAATCCCATTTGGTCTAAGATAGTAACTTCAGATACTTCTTCTTTTTTACCTTCAGCTTCAGCCTCAGCAGCTTTCTTAGCAGCTTCTCTTTGTTGTTTAATCAACTCAACTTGACCAGCCATTGTATCCAACGCTGATTGTTCGTTATCAATCAATCTTTGTGCGTTAGTCAAACTAACATCATTACTAATCTCTCTAAACAAATGGTCTTTTACGTTATCCATTCTTCTAGGGATAATTGTATAAAGTTTCAATAACATATCATTGATATGTTTGATATCTACACCAATAGCAATCAATCCACTAATGTTAGTGATAATCTCTTGTGCAGCGGTAACTTGTTGTTCCGATACAGCTTCTTGCGTTACCTTATAGTTACGTTGGATTGATTTGTTGGCAAATGACATCAATTCATCAACCAATTTACGCACAATCTCATCTTTGATATTTGCAACTTTATTATCAACTGGTTTTGATTCATCCACAACTGGTTCAGCCAACAAATCAGTTACATCTGTATAACCTTTTGTTTTTGATAGTTTTTGTTTCAACACACTATCCCATTTTGAACTAGGTTTATATTCAGTTGTTAAAGACTTGCCAACACGACCATATTCACATTTGATACGGCCATCTGATAATTCTTCCATAATATAAACTTTATTACTTTGGCTGGTCAAACCATTATCAACTGATACATGTATCAGTTTTGCGTATCTTAAACCGTTCTCTTTTACTATCATACTTCAATATTTTATACAAATTTACTAATTTAAAAATTATCTTCCAAATGTTTTGGTATATAATCAGCAATATTTCTTTTCCACCAATTTTTAAACTTACGTTTTATTCTTTCTTTAAAAAAATAGAATCGCATATCTAAATTAGCAACTTTTTCACCCAACCATGTGTAATCTGTGAAACCATCTTCATCATATTCATACTCATTACATGGATATGGTCTACCACGTTCATCAATATACTGCCAATAACCATCTTCTTCTTTGGTTATTTTATCAGTATATTCATCACCTTCGTATTCAACCCATCGCCAATCTTTACTTTCAATACCTTCTGGTTCATCTGTTGGTAATCCTTCTTGTGGTAAACCATAATGCCAGTTGCATGAACAACCAATATCATCTGGTGTACCAATACAATCATCACAGATATATGGGTTATCATTATTGGCATAACCTGGCATGTATAACCATACAGCTACATTACCACAATCACATTTCTTTTTACCACGTTCTAGTATCATCTACAAACAAATTTTTGTTGTTATCAATGAATTTAACAAATAATTGTTGCATTTCGAAGGGTAATGGGAAACCACCCATGTAGACAACTCCCATTACCACTTCTAATTCTTGTCCAGCTTTAAGGTCCATACCTTTAGCGACAGTTACATCTTGTTTTAATCTATAAACAGTTCCGTTCATATTAAGCCATTTTAAAGAACATTTCTCTTACTTTAGATGAAATGTATTTATTTATTTCTTTTGGTTCCAATTGGTTCTCTACCATTGTATCCATTTCTTCTTTGATAACGTCATTAACAACCCATCTGATAACGTCACCCATTTTCTTAACATCAATAGGTTCGTTGTTTGGGAAAATGTTTTCTAACGCTTGGTTAAAACGACTTTCAGATACTGCATAATCAACAAATTCTTTAATAGAATTTAATTTCTCAACATCAACAGCTGCAAGTGTTTTTACTTTAGAACTAGAGTGGCGTTCGCCCTTTACCTTGAAACGATGAACAACACCTTTAAAATCAGCAGTCCATACAATACCTTCACCAATTCCAGAGTAACCAAAAGCTTTTGCTACTGGACATTCTTCTTCAACTTTGATAGTCAACTCAGACAACTGATTTTGTACCAATTGTGGCATGTTAAAATCAATATCGATTGAATATGTAGGGTAATCGTCAATATTGTAAATATTCTGCTCTGGTGCTCTTAAATAAGAGTAATCAACCCAATATGCTGGATTAGCTTTTAACTCTTCTTCAGTTTCAGTATGTGGTGTGATTTTAACACCAAAGATAAAGAAAGATTTAGGTAAATTGCAAACACCAACACCTTTTTGAATATTACCACCAGCCCATTCACCGTAGATTGTTACAGTATTTTTATCACCGTCTAAACCATTGTTTAACAACACAGCATTAATCATAGCTTCAAAAATTTCTTTATGTGAATGCACAAAAAATGCAAATCCAGCGTTATCAGATGTTTTAATTTCTCTAATATTTTTTATTTTCTTTTCCATTTTTATGTTTATATTTTTTTATTTTTTTCAAACCATTCATCTAAAGTGAATACGTATTCATCTACATTTTTGACGTAATCTTCTTCAAATATAGTTTTTTCCACTATTTGCCATACATATACGGATGTTATACCTAGTTCATCTAAAATCATAGGATTCTCTAAAACATCAAGTATGAATTTCTCTTTAGATTCATATTCAAATGGTATATTCCACTCCCAACACTCTGGTTCGGAACAATATGTATAATCAAAAACTAACTTTTCCATTTTTTATTTTTTACAAATGTACGACATTTTTTTAACTTTTCCAAATTTTATAGATATTTATTAAAAAACGATAAACCAGCATTATGAAAAAACAAAATTACCATTATGTTTATAGAATTACTAATAAACTAAATAAAAAACATTACTATGGTTCTAGAACATCAAAAATAGAACCTAAATATGATTTAGGTGTGAGTTATTTTAGTTCTAGCTCTGACAAAGAATTTATTAACGACCAAAAATTAAATACACACAATTACAAATATGTTATAGTTAGAGTTTTTAATTCTAGAAATGAAGCTTTATTATTTGAGTCGCATTTACATGCTAAATTCAATGTTGCTAAAAATGATAAATTTTATAATAAATCAAACGTAACAACAACTGGTTTTATTTACGGTTTTCTTGGTAAAAAACACAACCCAGAATCACGCAAAAATGCAATAACAAAAAAAGTTAATACTATGAAAACAACTATTAACAATAATGGTCAAAATCTATATAATTTAGCCGCTAGAAAAGGTGATGAGACAAAAAGAAACACTATCACATCTGATGGGTTAAATATCCATCAATTAGCAGCTAAAAAATATAAAGAACGTTTGGACGTTATTAAAGATGGTGAAACAATGTCTACTAGAGACAAATTAAAACAACCTAAAAAAGATAAAACAAATTACCAAAAAGAGGCTGAAATTATCCACATATATAACAACAACAATGAATTAATTTATGTAGTAACAATAAATTTAAGAAAATTTTGTAAGGAACATAAATTACCATATACTGAATTATATAATTCAAAAAGAAACAACATCAAACTTTATGAAAATATTACTGATAAACGAATTATTACTATATTAACCAATAAAGATTTTTACAAATATAAAAATTGGTATGCTATAAAACAATAATCTCACCTATTTTATAATCATTAATTACTTTACCATTAATAATCGCATTTTCATCAAATAATTGTTTTGAACCATCTTCAAACTCAATTTCTATTAATTTTGAAGGTGCTGGTGTGATAATATTCTCACGAGATTGAGCCCACATACCGCTTAGTGCGTTAAAAGACACACCAGCATTGGTACCATGTATTTTTACAGTACCTTTGAATGTGATAGTTGGTTTTGGTAATGTTGGGTCATAAATCGCCTCACCATTTTCATCCAAACCAACAAAGTTGAAATGTCTGTTGACATTAGAAACAACTGTTCTAAATTGTTCAATAGACGGGAACTTGATTAATCGTTTATTTTTATTCATGTTATTCTTTTTTTTTTAAAAATTGTAACTAATACTTGGTGTTACGTAATCGACACCATCCCAGTTTGTGTAAGACACGCCATATCCTATCTTATTATGTGTATATGATACACCTAATCCGTATTCAATAAAATTATGTTTAGTATCAATGTAACTACCGACACCCAATATGATATTACCATATACTTTACCAATAGGGAATGATGGTGCTACTTTAACTTCATAGAAATAGTTTCTAATATCATCATTCTTAAAAATACCATCTAAACTACCTCTACCTAACGCTAACCCAAAAGCTACATCGTTACACACAACACCAAATTCTAATGAACTATATGAACCAGTGTTAAAATCTGAATTGTTTGATAATGAAACACCCCATGATACATACTTTCCAACATTACATTTTGTTGAATCTTGTGCGAAAGTGCTAACCGCCCACATACACATTACTAATAATACTAATTTTCTCATTTTTTATCTACTTTATTTTTAACATACTTTACAGCTTCTGGACCATGTTCAACAATTACTTGTTTTACACTATCAATTACCGTGTCTTCTACTCTATTTTTTAATTTATTTACTTTATAAACAACAAATAATATGGCAAATGCTATTACTACCAATAAAATACCCAATGCTACTACTAATACTGCTACCATACTTATACTGTTAAACCTATTGCTGCATTTTGTATTTCTATACACTCGTCAAGTGAGTTAGCCTCTGATTTGTCATCTCTAAAGTGTTTAAACGCTGGATATAACAATGAGTATGCACCAGTGTGGTCAAAAGATAACCCAGAACACTTAACTTCGATGATAGTACCTAACAAATTGTCTTGATTCTCTGTAATTTCAGCCATCAAAGACTCTGTTAACCCTTGTGGTCTTGTTTTTAATTTACCACATGATGTCTCAGCATTGAATGAACTGATTACATTTTCGTTTTTGGTACCTTTTGTACCATAGTTAAACCCAGTGATAACCAAATCCAACGTTAATTCCAACTTCATTTTGATTTGATGTGTTGGTTTACCATCTTTCCAACTACCATCATATGCTTTAAGAATAGTACCTTCTTCACCTCTACCTAATATTTCTTGGAAGTGTTTAATCGCATCTTCATATGTTTCAACAATTACTGATTCAACAACTGAAATCATTGTTGCATTAGCCACAGATACATAACTAGCAGCAAATTCAAGTCTTTCATTATATGGTGTTTTAGAACCTTTCTCGAAATATTCATCAATTGATATAGTATCCCAAACTGTGTAACGAATTTTATCTAACGCTTCTTGTAATTCACCGTGTTTTTCTTCAAAAGCAGCAATTTTCTTTTCATTTTCTTTTTCAGAACGACTTTCTTTCTTACCACAAATATCAATCAATGATGCAATAATACCGTTAGATTCATAACGTGGAATCCCATCCATTGTTAATTCACCATTTAACACACAATCTTCAAAATTACTTAGTTCTGAAAGAAATTTAGCACCAGTAAGAATAGTTGCTTCACCTTGTCGGCTTTCTAGTTCAACTTCACCATTACGAATAACTGCGTTACAATAACGACCATCCATTTTAACTTGTGAATAACCTCTTCCACCTTTCTCAAAAATTTTACGTGCTTTCTTTTCGTCAAATGATACAGCACCCATATATGGCGTATCTTCGATTAAGTCTTTGAAAACTTTATTGATAAAAGTTGTACCCATACCAATCTTACAATCTTTATCGATAATACGTTCAATAATGTAAGCATCGTCAGCTGATACGTTTTCTAACCAAATAGTTAGTTTATCAATAGCTAGTTGACCAGTGAAGTCACGGTTTGCGATTTGCATCAACATACCCAACGCTTGTTCTAACGTCCAATCAACTTGGTTGTGAGTGTATTCTGGTACACGTTTAATATAAAACTTAACTCGTTTAGAGTTAGCCATATATAACACTCTTCTCAATAACTCATTGTCTGAGTATTTTTTAAGGATTTCAATCTTAGCGTTGTTACCACTAGTTGATGCAATCTCGTCAAAAATCTGTTTAATAGTCATATTTTTTTCTTTTGTTTTACAAATGTACGAATTTAAATTGAATCCACCAAATCTAATTTAAAATTTTTAATCAATTCCTTTTTCAGCAGCATGTTTATCACACAAACTTTTTATCCAATCCAACTTTCTAGGATAGCCATGGTCACCACAAACTTCACATATTTCATATGATAACTTTTCATATGTTAATATTATGTCATGCATCTCTGGTGTTGGGTCTTTTACGTAGAAATTAAGCCCACCAAACTTCTCTTTTGATTGAATCATAGTTCTATCCCAACCTAACGATAAAAGTTCGTCTATGAGGTTCTTTAACAACTGAAACCAACCTTCACCAACACCAAACATAGATGGGTTGGTAAGGTTAGCACCTTTCCAATTATAAACACCACCAATGGAAATAAGATATTGTTCAAATTCTTCTCTACTCATGTTTATTTTTTAATTCGATTAAACCATTCAATAACTTCAGAATCGCTAGTGTAGTCATATAACTCTGAACCACCAAATCTATCTTTACAAGCTATTAATAATTCGATAACATCCCTTTCTGTATAAACTTTAGGTTTGTTTTCCTCTTCAATACGAGAATCATTTTGTATACTATCTTTACTCATGTTTATTCATTTCTTTTTTAATACCCCAATAAGTACCTAACGTACCACCAATTAAAAATGCTAATATTGGTAAGAACTCACCATGCATTATTGAATTACCACCGATAGATATCGATACTAACCATGCTAACCCAATCCCATTACCACTTATGATTGCTGGAACCATTTTACGTTCAGCAGTATAAATAACATTTATTGTTCTCAAATAAATGAAAATGATTTGACTAATCAACACAACAAA
>Ga0315906_10000879_pt1 | contig 46009 bp, 38 predicted proteins | sample LakEriMetagenome_4_FD_203526 | JGI IMG/M metagenome (GOLD analysis project Ga0315906, IMG submission 203526) | Freshwater fungal communities from buoy surface, Lake Erie, Ohio, United States - Buoy 2 MA122 | ecosystem: Environmental > Aquatic > Freshwater > Lake > Lake biofilm | place: USA...
CTATAAATATTTCTGTTTGTATTTGTCTTCCTGTTTGACCATTATATAAAATCTCATTTCCATGTTTTTGATAATTATGATTTTCGAGTTTATCATAAATAGCTTTATGATCAATATCAATAAAAACAGTTCCATCTCCTAAATATCCTTCCATGCAACACAATTTTGCATAAACGCATTCGACCAAATGACCAATAGTCATACGAGATGGAATAGCGTGAGGATTAACAATTAAATCAGGTTTTATGCCGTCTTTTGTAAATGGCATATTTTCCTCTGATAATATCATTCCAATAACTCCTTTTTGTCCGTGACGTGATGAATGTTTATCGCCAAATTCTGGAATTTTTATTTTTAAAAATTTAACTTTGCAAATCATAGTATCTAAATCATTTCCAGTTTTTGTATTATAATAGATATCATCGATATAGCCATAATGGCTGTCGTCACTAGTAATAGAAACATCGGTATAAGTAGTTTCTTTTATCTGTTCAACAAAAACACCTGTTCGAACTTCTCTAAATGTTTCTCTCTCTAATATCATTCCTATAACAACTGCTTTTTGACCGCGAGGAATATAAGATCCTTTAATAGCAACTCCTCTTTCATCTAATAAATCATAATTGGCTCTTTTAATTCCTTGAACCCTAATTTTATTTTTCTTTTCTGTGTCAGTTTCACTATAATAATTAAGAGGATTGCCAAATCGTATTCTCTCATAATCAGAAACTTTTTTTGCAGTTGCAGTAACTGATTTATAATAAGATAAATGAAATAATCCTCGTTCAATTGAATTTCTATTTATAATTAAGCTGTCTTCTTGATTGTAGCCTGAATATGTCATAATAGCAACAATAAGATTAACACCATTTACCATATAATCACTTCCAGTATATTGCGCATGTCGAGTGTTAATTATTGGACGTTGGGGATAATGTTGAATAAATCCAAAGGTGTCAAATCGTTTTAAGAAATTGGTTGCATAAATTCCAATGGCTTGTTTTGTTTGTGCAGCGTGGAAAAGATTACGAGCTGCAGCATTATGATTAGACATTGGAATATTACCGCTAACAACACTTACAATTGTTGAAGGATGGATTTCAATATGAGTATGAAAATTATTAACATCTTCGGGTTTCATAGCTATTAAGGAGGTATCCGACTCTTGTGCATCAATATATTCAATGACTGCTTCATCTTTTTCTAAAATTTCTGTAATTTCTAAAATTGTTTTATTATTAAAGATGTCTAAATTTTGAGGATTAATATAATAATTTTTATAATAAATTTGTTCGTCTTTATCTGAATACGGATAATATTTACCAACAATCATATCAAACCATGATTTATATTTATTTTTGAAAATGGAAGCAACTCCATTCTTAACAATAATAAGAGGTCTTACTGCTCGCCCAGTTTCAGTAAAAATTTTAATTTCATTATGTTTGACATTCCATGAAATGGATGTTAAGATATTAATAAATGCATTTCGTCGATATGCTTTTAAGATACGAATAATATTAATAGGATCTTCTGTAATTCCATACCAAGTATTATTTATAAAAACTTTTGTTATATTTCTATCTAAAGGTAAATTATAAAATTCGATTGGAGTTATTCCAATGTCATTTAAACAAGTCTTAATAAATTCGGCATCTGTTCCTGCAGCAACTTTAGATAAGAAAGCAAGATTTTTAAGATAGCCAATTGAAGCGCCGTCAGGACTTTCAAAAGGACACATAATGCCCCATTGTTGGCAGTGAAGTTTATGAGGGCTAGTTATCTTAAGACTTCTATCAATAGGCATATTAACTCTTCTTAAATGTGAAAGATAGCCAATGTAGCTGATTCTGGATAAATCTTGAACTCTTCCCAATTCTGGATCTTCATCACTTGCTAATCCCCAACGACCTTTTAGAGACTTTGCAAATGTTTCAGCTATTAAGACATTTCGAATAAGACGATAGATATTATCTTTATTAATAAAATTGCTATAATTATTTGTATTTTTCCAGGCTCCATAATAATAGAACTGATCCATAGTATCTCGAATATCTTTTCTAAGTTTTGCATAAGCTTCTTGGAAAAGTTCGGCAAGTAAAAAGCCACTAACATTAATTCTCTTGTAAAAATAATTATCTCTGTCACTTTCTAATTTAATTTTAAGACAAACATTAATAAATTCTTTTGTCAAATAACCTAAATATTTTGATTTATTTTCAAATAAGGTTATGTTGGGTAATACATCGGCTGATAAGATGTATTTGACATGATCAATAGTCTTATATTTAACTCTAAATTTAATATAATTCAATGCTTCTTCTTGAGTATAAATATATTTCTTTTCATTTTCATAGATATAATAATTATCTCTTATTGATGGTAAAATAAAATTGGTAAAATAAGTTTCTTCAATTGCCGTATTATTGACCCCAAAAATAGCTTCATAAATATCTTTGTCACTTTCTAATCCCAATGCTCTAAAAACTATGAATAATGGGATTTTAACATCAACAGATGGCAAACTTACCAATATACAACCTTTCTGATGTTCATATTTCTCAGTTACATCATCATTATTCTTAACTAAATAAAATTCGACACTTTTAGGCTTCAACAGCGATTCGCCATTGTCTGCACTGCAACGAATAAAACCTTTATAAATAAAATTATCATCATCTTTTAATTTACTTGTAAATAGGCAATTTGTGGTTAAGCTTTCTTGGGCAACAATAACCTTCTCTTTTCCATCAATTATAAAATAGCCACCGCAATCATAAATACATTCCCCTAATAATTGTAAAACTTTATTTCCGTTTCCATTCAAAACACAAATATCAGAATGAAGCATAATAGGAATACTACCGATCGCAACATTTTTGAGAGTTGTGGTAACAACTTCATTTTCAGCATTTGTAACCTTCACAAGAACATTTGCAAAAATATGTGTTTCATAAGTGAGGTTTTTGAGTCGTGCATCATTAGGCGTTAAAATCTTATTTATTTTTCCTTCTGATGTATAATCGGTGATAATGGGATGATCAATAAAAATTTCGTCAGTTCTTTCACCGCCGACATAAACATCAACCTGCATAATTCTTTTTGTTTTATCACTTTCATCATATTTAATCATAGTAATTGGATTAAACGATTTGATCGTTTTGGGAATATAATTTTTTATCAATTCTCTGTAACTATCCAAATGATGATTAGTAAATGGATATTTATGATTTTTAAAATATAAATCGATTATTTCCCAGTCGTTCATTTATAATAATTGGATATAAAAAAAATGATTTATTAATTTTATATCAAAAATTTATTCATAGTTATGTCTGATGATATTGAGTATTATAATGCTGATAATTATATCACATTATCAGAAAATGAAAAGTCGATGATTATTAAAATGGATTATAAAAGTTTGTGTGAAAGTGTTGGTGGCTGGTCATATAATCGTGAAATTAAACCAGAAGTTGTTGAGAAATTGTATGAAAATATTAAAGATCCGTCAAATAATATTACATGGATTTTAACAGCTGTTAAGGAACGGTCGGCAAATATGATTTATCTTATTGACGGTCAGCATAGATATGAAGCAATTAAGAAACTTATTGAAAATAATGTTCATTATAATCAAGATAAATTTCTATATATTCAAGTCTATTTAATTGAAAGTATTAAAGATGATGATGAATATATCATCGATCTATTTATTAAACTGAATAATCATAGTCCATTATATATGCATGATTTTCCGTCCATACAAAATATTAAAATCATTAAAAAAATAATTAAAGATAGGGTCCTAAAAAATGGAATTTCTACGAATGAGAAAACACTAACAGCACATCAACCAAGAATTCATAAAAAAACACTTCATGCAAAATTTAATCAATATAATAATTTTATTAGAAATATAAATGAAGAAATTATTGTTCAAAATCTGAAAATTATAAATTCCTATATTTCTCTAAAACGATATGAACAAATCTTTGATAATCAAGATGAAGCCGGTAAATCTCCTAATAAAAATGCTTGGGACAAAGCAAAAGAACTTAATTTCTATCTCGGATTTAAAAATTGCAATCAAAAATATCAAATTGATAATATCATTAAAAATATCAGAAATCCTGAAATATATATTTAAAAAAAATGATTATTTCTTTTTTGTAATAAATTTATTCATATAAATAATGACATCATCAATGGCATTAATGACGACTTCTTCTGATGTCTCTGAATATCATAATGCTGAAAGTTATTTGATTTTATCTGAAAATGAAAAGTCAATGATGATTAAAATTGATTATAGAAGTTTAAATCAGACAGTTGATATCTGGACTTATAATCGCGAAATTAAGCCAGACGTAGTTGAACAATTGTTTGAATATATTCAAGATAAATCAAATAATATTGTATGGACATTGACAGCTATTAAGGAAAGAAAATCAAATCGTTTATTTCTTATTGATGGTCAGCATCGATATGAGGCAATTAAGAAGATTATGCAAAATGACATAGATTTTAAGGAAGAAAGATTTGTATTTATTCAGGTCTATTTGATTAATAATATTGAAGAGGATGAAGAATATATTGTCGATCTATTTGTAAAAATTAATAATCATGCTCCGTTAAATATTCCTGATTTTCCTTCAGAGAGAAATATCAAACTTATTAAAAAAATAATTGAAGACAAAATTCTGAAAAATGGGATTATTACAAATGAAAAAACACAAAAAGCAAATCAACCAAGAATTCATAAAAAAACACTTCACACAAAATTTAATGAATATAATGATTATAACAAAGATTTGACAGATGAAACAATTATTCAAAATCTTAAGATTATAAATAATTACATTGGTTTGAAGAGTTATGAAGAAATTTTCAAAAATGAAAAGGAAGCAGAAAAAGATAAAAATAAGAATGCTTGGGAAAAAGCAAAAGAACTTAAATTCTATCTGGGGTTTCGTAATTGCAATTCAAAATTCTTAATTGATAATATCATTAAGAATATTGGAAATAAAAATTATTTGATGGAAATTTCTAATTAGTTATTTTTTTTTATCTAGATCTAAATAATGCTCTATTTTCAGGGCGGTCATAATAAATCGCATCTTCAGTATTTATTTTATTTTTATCTAATTGATTATCTTTATTGTATAATGAAACATAATCAATTCCACTGCTACTAGCAACAGCACTATATTTTTTATATTCCGCAATTTTATTATCAATAAAATCTGAAAATGCTTTACTAGTAGCATCTATAAAACCATTCGCAAATACTCTAATTTTTCCTTGATCATTAATATAAAAATCAAATGGTTCTCTGTGTTTTTCATCTTTTGTAATTAAAGAAATATCATTACTAACAACAATATTTTCTTGATAACCAGTACTTGGGCTAATATAAACAATAACTATATTTTGATTGAAACTCATTGTTATAGGTTTTGGATATTCAACAGTATTTAAATAATAAAAGATTTGATTATTTTCAGAATAATTAACAGTAATATGACCTTTTTCATTCATTTTCAAATAAAATTTATTATTAAATGAATATTTACGTTTCATGATATTTTCACCAGCACTAAAAACATGATCATTTGTCAAAAAAACGGGTCCCCAAGGTGGATCAATTGTTAAACTATTTTGAGGTGTATATATATATAATGGAAATACGATTTCTTGAATACCTGGATATTTACTCTTAAGAAACATTAATTCTTTGATGATATTAATGCTATAATCTTTACTATAATAATTCATATCTTTTTTATTCAAATCACTATCATATCTAGTTCTCAATTGATATGAAAAGGTATAATTGATAATATCAACGGGTGTTTGCTGAACTTTGAGTTTCTTATCTGCTTTATCTCGGCAATAATCTCTATTTCTATCATTTTTATTTATTGTGCATTCTTCATTTATAATATATTTTCTTAAACTTTCTGTTAAATATTCTATTATCTCTTTAGATTTCATAATTTCATCTAATGGTCTATTGTCTTTAAGACCCAAAATACCACATTTATATCTTATTGTTTGTGCTAAACATTTTGTTGGAAGAAATGGCGACATTTTAAAAGCACTATTATCATTATCTGAATCGTTCGCAGATAATGATGGTAAAAGTGTGTTAAAATCTTCGCCGCCTGATTCACTCAAACAACCACCATCATTGCATAAATACATCAAATCATCACTATATCTAAAATTCTTATCGTCTCCTTCTTTCATTTTTTTGATAGCATAATCAATTGTCTCTTTACTTAAAAAAGTACTTTTGCTCAATTCTTTTCTAACTTTAGCTTCATTAAATGTATTAACATCGGGAAGACCGTTAAAACTAGTATCTAAAATTGTTTTTATGAAAAACAAAGAGCTATTAATAATATCTTTAAAATTTGATATATATTTATAATCAGATGTCATAAATGGAAAATAAATAATAACTTTAATTTTATTATTAACAAAATTATAAAAATTCATAGGCAACGTTTTATATCTTTTATTAAGATCGGCGCTATTCATTTTATTTAAATATCGTTCCATATAAATTTTTATGGCTAGTTTATATGTATTGTCAGGCATGTCCATTCTAATCATTTTTTCATCTTTACTATCAAAATCAGGATCATCAAAAATACTTCCTGTATGTTCTAAGGTTCTTGCGAAGGCAACATAAATAGGGTTCAATATTTTAGCACCTGGAACAATACTATTCACATTATTTGCAACTTCTGATATCTTTGATTCAATATCATTTTCAAGATTATTAATGGTTGAATAAAATTGACTAGTTAAAGTTGATTTTGGAATATGATAATTTGCATCAAAGTTTTCTTGTGTAAAAAAAATACATCTTACATGTCTTAAATTGCTAAATTGATATGGTGTTTTTCTATAAGTATATCGATTATTTGTATCACAGTTAAAAGGTCTAGTTTCAATTTTACTGCCACCGCCTCCCATTTCTATCTATTATAATTTAATAATAATTTAATAATATTCCTTGAAACAATATTATTATAAAATAGAAAATTATAAAAAAATAGAGATAAATAGAATATTTAAAATCATCAATCATTTTTTGAAATCCTTTATTGAAATTTCTGGTAAATATGGATGGAATATATAAAGCTTTTAGATTGGTATTATATTTCTGGTTAAGATAATTTAATAATAATTTTTTTTCTTTTATCTCTTTGTCTTTATTATATTCTTCCATTATATTCAAATCAATGAATGTTACTTCATAATTTACATAAGGGGTTTCTTTAAAAACATAATAATTATTATTTAATAAATATTTAAAGTTTTTAAAATTGTCAAAATATAGTCTTGTTACAAATTTTTTATTTATACTATCATCGTATTGTAATAAATCGGTTGTTGTGTTTAATAATCTTCTTGCTTTTTCTCCATATAAATTTTCAATATTTCCAATATTTTTTAACAATTTTTCTTTTATTTCAGTTTGAACATATTTTTTAGAATTTGCATAATTTTCTCTGTAAATAATATTAGCAAGTTTATAATATTCGTAATAACTATTTATAATTGGATTTTTCTGAATATCTTTCAACGAATTTATTAATTTATATGTAACAGCTATTAATACAATAATCATAAAAATATAAATAAATGTTGTAATATTCATGATATCATCGTAAGATTTTATAAATAAAAAAGGAATTCCCAATAATAACGCGGGAATTAGATATAATAGGGGAATAATAATAGTTAATAAATATTCATACATATTATTATCCACGTTCAAAAAGTATTTAGATAGATTGTATCGAACCTTAAAAAATTCATTCATTCTAAATTATAAAAAAATAATAATTTCAACATTTATTTTATTTTTATTAATCGCGGGTTTCTTTGTTGTTGTCGGTTAAATGTTTCAATGGTTTTTACTGAAAATAATATAATAACAATTAAAATTAGTAATATTGCGATTTTTATTCCTATTGATATATACAATAATATATCATTCATAGCAAACTACCTACCTATAATTAATAATGATTATTATTTTATCCGTCTGGATAGCATCGTTTAATGTTATTTTTTATATTATCATAATTTTGAATTGTTGGCAAAGTATCAATAACTTTTTTATTATATTCTTGTTTTTCTGGTGTTTGATTATATGAAATGACATATTTATAATATAAATTATTTGCAGTATTCAAATCAATATATTTATTCAAGAAATCATCAGTATTTTTTATTATTTTATTTTTATAATCATCTAATTTAATGAAATATGATTTTTCTAAATAATCAAATATGAGTTTTACATTATTTTTAGTTTCTTCTATCTTATCATATTCAAATGTTTTCATACTTATCTCTTTTAATTTAGATATTTCATCGTTAATTTTGTTAAATTCTGGTAATGCTTTATATAAATCATTATTTAATTTTTCATATCTATCACAATAATTATCATCATTATTATTACCATTATCATAAACATTATTATCGACATTGTCATCTTCATCTTCATTGTCATTGTCATTGTTAGAAGATGATTTATAAGAGATTTCGGGATTGATGAGTAAATGGCAATAATTATTAAAGGCTGTTTGTAAATCCTTTATTGCATTATAAAATAATATAATTTTTTCTACTTCTTCATTTATTGCTGTTTGATAATTTGCTGATGCTAATCCAATTAATGTTTTTTCTGATTTTATAGCATTTTTATAAGCTATTTCAGCATTTATTTGAATAAATGATAAATTATTGGTTATTTCATATTGTTTCATATTTGCATCTTTTGCAATTTGATTATAGGAATTAAGAGAAGGAATAATATATTTATCGTTCATTTCATTGAATGCATCATTCGCCGCTGTTTGTGCTTTCATTAAGTCGTCTATTTCAGTGGTTTTTGATATTGATGGTGTTAAATTTTTAGATTTTGATGTATTTGTAGCTATAGCAATAAAAACAGCATTATTATATTTATCAATTGTGTCTTTTAAAGCTTCAAACGGAGATGAATATCCGCCATTTTCATTAATTTCTAATATTTTTTCATTGCTATTGCCATTATCATTGCTATTGCCATTGCCATTGCCATTTTCATCATCATTGCCATCGCTATCGCGATTGTAGTTTCCATTATTATTACCAATAGCAACAGTTTTATTATATTCTTCTAATGCATTTTTATAGATAATAGTTGATGGAGAATAGCCGTTATTTAAAACCATTACTAATTTTTTTGCGGCTACAACGGCATTTATGATATTTAATGTTCTTTCTATTTTATTGCGAATATTAATTTTAGAATTGAGAATAATTGCGGTATCCAATGCTGATTTTTTGAATGCTACTTCATTTTTAGCAAAATTCAATAATTCATATTTGCTTTGAGTATTTCTTTTTGCTGAATTGTATTCATGTTCAAATTTACTTATATAATTTTTTTGAGTTATATAAATATTACAAATATTATCTAAATTATTTTTAGATTTTCCACAAGATATATTATAAATATTTAGTTGTTTTATATCTTCCATACCTGTAAATTTCTCAATAGTTGTTATTTTTATTGGAAATAATAATAAAAATGCTGTTAAGATAATTAAAATAATCAAAATAATAATCTTTAAAAATATTGATATTAATGTCATTCTATATTAAAAATAGGTTATAATTTCACTTTTGCTCTATCAGTATTTACATAGCATCTTTTCAAATCAGCCATTGAATTTAAGTAAGTAATATTATTGTTCACATATTGCATTGATAATGAATTGTATGTTCGTTTTTCTGGCGTATTATTATATTGATTAACAATATTAAATAATTGATCATTTATATTAATAAATTCTGAATATCTCATATCAAAATTTGTTGATAAATATAATAAATTATTTTTAGTATAGTTATTTTCATCATTCATACTTATAGCATTTAGCATATTTCTTTTTGTTATAAAAATTTCTAATAAATTATTATATACAGGTTGTATTGATGAAAGAATATTATCAACAATATTTTTAATAGGAAGACGTGTGCTATTATTTCTTGCAATTGCTTTACTGGTATTAAGATTGAGTAAATTTCCATAAGTTGTAGAAGATAATACGATTAAATTTGTATAACTATCGCATTTCATTGTGCCACGTGGTGTTATATTATTATTAAAACCAGTTTCTGGATTAATTAAATAATCAATATATAATAAATATGCATTTTTTAATTCTGTAATAAAATCAAAAAATATTGTTAATTTATCTTTTTCATTTACAACCGCTGATTTATATTCAGCCAATGAAGCAGATATTTTTGCTTGTTTATTTGAATTTGCTAAATCATATTGGGATTGCACAGTATCTTTCAAAGAAGACAAATCATCATTAATATCATAATTTATAATATTTGCTGCAGTTGCCAGATTATTATATTCAGCCAATGAAGGAATTAAAGAATTTTCATTTATATTTGATAATAAATTTTTTATGACTATCAATGTATTTTCTAATATATTTTTAGGAGTATCAATTGAAAGTGAAGAGGGTAAATTTTCAGAATTTGGAATGGTTGCAATAGTTGTATTATAAGCAGCAATAGCAGCTGTTAAAGCTTCTGAAGGGTTATTATAACCATCTAAATTATTAATTTGCAATAGATTTGCATTACTGGCAGAAGAATTATAATTATTCATAGCATCTATATATTCGGATGATGATTCAGAATATTGATAATTGACAACAATGATTAAAGCTTTTGCATAAATAATAGATAATATAATTTTTAATAATAAGTTTGCTGCATTTTTAGTTTTTAAAGCATTATCAACAATAATAGCTTGGTCTAATACAGATTTCTTTAATAAAACTTCTCTTTTTGCAAAATCCCATAAATCATATTTATTTTCTGTATTTTTTTTAGCTAAATTATAATTATTTTGAATATTACTTAATAATGATTTTCGTGTATTATATGCATTGCATGCATTATCCATATTATTATCATTAAAATAACAAGGTATTTGATTGGTATTAATAAAACTTTCATAAATAATATTATTAAAAGACAAAATTATTATTATAATAATCAAAATTATTATTATAAGTTCTTTTATCATTTAATAATAATGCATAAAAAAGAATTTTATGATGGGTTACATAATTTATTTTGATTATCATAATTATCAAATACAATTTGATAATAATCATCAAGCATATCTTTATCTTCTATAATTAAATCTAGCAGTTTTTTTATAGAAGATTTATTATATGTATTAACTGCGCTATCATAGTCTGCTTTATTAGAAGAAGGGATTTTATCTAATGCAATTTTTTGAGGATTGTTATTATTTAATGATGTAGCTATAGTGTTAATATTATCAATAATAGTTATTATTGATTGCATTTTTTCTTTCATAGTTTTTAATTTGGCTAAATTGGCTGTATTTGATATACAATCAATATCTGTAAATTTTTCTATAGGTTTATATTGAAAATAAAATATAATTAAAATAATTATTAAAATAATTATTAAAGTTATTAATAATACAATTTTCATTATTGTCTATTATACCAAAATAATAAATTATTTTGATGATTTAATTAATGCATTTGCTGCTACTATTAATTCTTTTGGCAAATCAATATCATCTAAAGTATATACATCAGGTATTTCAGCTACCGTTTCTTTTACTGTTTCTTTTACTGTTTCTTCTGCTGGTTTTTCTACTGTTTCTTCTGCTGGTGTTGCTGGTGCTGCTGTTTCTTCTGCTGGTTGCGCTGGTGCTGGTGGTGCTGGTGGTACTGGTGGTTGTGCAACAACAGATAATGTAGATGGTAAAATGGCAGGTTGAGGATATCCATCAGATAGTACTAAAGTAGAAACACCATCATCTAATTCAATATTTATTATATCTATTGGTTCTGAATATAAATTATGAAATATGTTAAATGCATGTTTTAAAGTATTATAAGCATTTTCTACTTTTTTTTCTGCAAGATTAATATTATCTTTAGCAAGTGAAGAAGTCGCTTCAGATGTTGCAGTTCTTGCAGATAATATTAAAGTATCAATATCATCTTCGGCATTGGTATCGGCATATTTTTCTATAATATTTATAGGTAAATTAGAACTCATAACAATTATTTTATATAAAATAAGTATCAACAATATTATTATAATAATTTTGATAAAAATAGATATTAAAACAGTTTTCATTATTCTATAATAAATGGTAGGTATTATTATTATTTATATTTTTTAGGTACTAGGACGAGGAAAACATTCATTATATTTATCTAATTCAATATTATAACGATTATATGATGTTAGAAAGTTAGTTATTGCCGTATCATATGCTTTTTTATGTGGATATTTATCATAATTATTTATTAAAGTTGGATATAAAGTGTTATTATAATTTATGATAGTTTGATATAATTCTGCAAATGTATTATATTTAATTCTAAGATTGTCTCTACTAAATCTGTCATATTTTAATGTATCTAAGTAACTATCTATATTATCATTTGTAGTAATAATTCCAGCTGAAATCCAATTGAATACATTAGATATTTGATTATGTTCTTGAACATTTCTTTCTATATTATTCTTTGCAGTCTGTAATTCATTCTTATGTGTATTAAATTGTTGATATAATGTTCTTAAATTTGATACAAAACTTTCTTTACCTATATTACACATATTTGGCATTGTAAATTTTTCATAATAAGAAAAATATAATGTAATAAGAATTATTACTATTATTATTAATAATACAAGTAATATTATCATTATCTATATATATATAAAATATTTAATCGGTTGGGTATTCTACTACTGTAGGTATATTATTTAATAATTGTGGATCTATTGTTTTAGATATTCCAATTAATTGTTTACAATAATTTAGAAATAAATTTTCTACTTCTGGTATTAATTGTTTTAATTTTGTTAAACTATCTATTTCATTTGTTAATGCTTTTGTATAATTTATTTTTGAATTTATATAATAATTTAATAATTTATTTAATATATTAATATGACGAATAACATCAGTTATTGTAAAAGAACTACTTAATTTATTTACAATTAATAAATCTATATAATTTGTTTTAAACTCAACATTTATTCCTTTTAATATCATAGAGCTCATATTATTTGTTATAAAAGTATTGTATTCTGTTTGTTGTGTAGTTTTTGTTATTATTTTGTTAGCATAATCTGAGTTAATCAAGGTTTCAATTGAATTCAAATTATCAATTGAATATTGTGCATTTAATTTATATGAATTAAAGCTTTTTATTTTAGAAACAGTATTTGTAAATAATTTTACTATATCTGTTAAGGCTGTATCTACTGTATAAGTAGATGTTATTGCTTTTAAAGTATTACCAGGAGGAGGAAGAGTTGCAATTATTAAATTATAATTATAAATATCATTTTTATAAACATAAATAATAGCATCAATATATTTTTTTAATTTTTCTAATACAGTTAATTCATTAACTGTTAATTTAATTGCATAAAGTTTTTCAAGTGCATTTTTTATAATCTCTTTATTGGTGGTAGAATTTAGATAAACATCAAACAAATTAAATCTAGCAGTTTTATCTCTGTCATGCTGCTTATTAGCATTCTCAATTTCTGGTAATTTACTATTTAATATACGACATCGATCTGAACTACATATTAACGGAGTTATTAATATTTTCATTTTTTCAATTAAATAATAATATATTATTATATAATATTAAAATAAAAATAATGATTTTATCTGTTCTTTTATTTATTGCATATCCATAACATTTGCTATTCCTGCATTACCTTTTTTTCTCATTTCATCTGCAGTCAGAACACCTCCTGCATTTTTGCTATCCGGAGCAGCGGTTCCTGGTTCATCGTCTTCATATTGTTGAGCAACTGGAACTGGATTATTTACTAATAATGAAGAAATAGATTTTTTAATATTATTATAAATAGTTAATGCATTATTTTCATAACAAATTTTATATTTATTTACTTTATTATAGCTTTCTTGAAATTCGTTTAATTCTTTAACCAATTTTTCATATTGAGGAGATGATGGTGATGTTATAGTTACCTCACGATTTTTATTAGCTATATCGCTAATTTTACTATTAGACAATTTAAACAATTTATCATAAGTAGTTTCTACATGAGATAATGAATTTAAAATTTCATTAATTAAATAATTACATTGAATTCGCGGTGCTTGTTCAACAATTAAATTCTTATCTAATTCCATTAGTTCATCAAGCTTATTATTTACACTATTTATAACGTCCATTCCAATTGCTTTACAATCTCTATTATATATAGCACTATCAAGAGCAGCTTTTGCATTTTGTAAATTTTCATTATACTTAGGATCTGATTTTGATGCTATGTTTGCTTCTTCTAATGTTTTATTCGCGTTTTTAACAGCTATTTCCGCATTTAAAAAATCTTTTGTTTTTTCTTGAATTATATTATCAATAGTTGTTTTATAAATAATACATTTATTTAAAGTCGGATTTGCATTATTAAAAGTTTCAATATTCTTCTTATTGCTGTTAATTAAAGAAAATATCAAAAATATTATTATTATTATTAAAATAATTATTTTTAGGGTTAGCAATATAATATTAATATTCATTTGTTCTATTTTAATTTTTGAAAATATTATAAAAATACATTACTAGACTTTTATATTTTTTAGCGATTGTATATATAAATGGCATAAACAATTCATCTCTTTCTGTTGATAATATATAATCCATTAATATGTATGTGCATAGAACATTAAAAAAGAATATACCAATAATATAAATGCAGGCAAATAAGAATGGATAAAATGTTCCAGTATATTTGATTATATTTTTATTGATAGCTCCAATATCTTGTGAAATTTTTTCATTCATTTTCTGAAATCTTTCTAATTTTTCTTTTGGTATCTGTTTATAAAATGGTAGTTCTTCATGATATAATTTTATCAATTTTCTTTCATTCGCATCTAAAAATGAAATGAATGTTCGATCACTTTGTTTTTCTCCAAGTTTTAAATAATTCTTTAAATCGTCTCTTACTACATCATTTGTATATGCATAATCATCAAAATACATATATAAATCATACATAAATAGATATTTTGCTAAATCTGATCCTGGTTCATCAATTTCATTCACCTTTTTTGCCAAAATGCTATCAACATCTGTTCGTCTTGAGCTATCAGTTAAAAGATCAAAGAATTCTTCGTCTGCTGCTTTATTTAATGGTTCTAAATTCTTTTTAATAATATTATCAACTTTATTTTCATAATCAATAATATCTCTATATTTAGCCATTGTCATTTGTCTAAAAAAGAATTTATAGATAAGAAGATGAACAAAACTTGTTATAAATATTATAATTAAGACAGAAGTCAATTGATATTTTGGATCAATATCTTTCAATTCTCCGTTTAATACATGAGTATATCTATATATATTTACAAATATTACCAATAATATGAAAATGATTACATAACCCAAAAGAATATAAATAATATAGATAATTGTATTGAACACTGCTAATGATGTATATTGTTCATTCAAAATATTAAAAATATCGTCTTTATAATTATTTTTAGTGCATTTAGTTATATTTTTTGCTTCATAGCTAATTATTTGATTATTTGTAATTACTTTATTATAAAAGATAGAAACAATATTTGTGAGTATTTTTATACCTAAATTGACAACATTAAAAAACGAAATTATTAAAACAATGATGAAAATAACAATGCAAATAGTTGCTAAAAATTTTATTAGAAGACTAAAATAATGAGCGATCTGTTTAAAATCTACTATCTGTTTTGTAGTATTCATAACATCTTCATTTTTTATTTCAACATTTGATTGTATAGATGCAACATATTCTTTAAGTTTTTGAATATCGTCTGTTTGTGGTCTTGTTGGATCGCTATCTATTCTTGATTTAATTTCATCAAGCCTGCTATCAATATTATCGTATAATTCTTTATCTAATAAATTTAGCGGTCGTCCTTTAGCGTTTTTATTTACAATATTTTGAAATTCGATTAATAAATCTTTTAATTCTGTATCTTTAGGAGGATAAGCTCCAGACAATTTATCTTCAAATGATTTAATATTAAAATCATCTTTAAAATCTTTCATCATTCCGATATATTCTTTTTGCTGTTCATCACTAATTCCGGCTTCATTCATTTTTAATTTCATCATTTCAATGCCTTTTCGGCGATCGATTTTCTCATTTGAAAGTAATGAATTCATATAATCATTTACGTCTCTATTTTCTTGCAATCCCTTATCTTGATATTTTTGATTTACAGCTTCATAATTTCCAGTTTTAAAAGCTTCCAAATAATCTTTTTTCATTTCTTTTAATCTTGCTGCATCTTCAGGTGGACTATATTTATCAATTTGTTTATCAATAATTCTACTAATAAACCCTTTCTTTTCTTGTGGTTTTGATGCATCATATTTATCATCAATTATCTTTTTTTTTTCTTCATAATTCTTTTCTATTTCTTTTTTTGCTTTTTCAAATCCATCTGGATCATTTGCATATAATTTTCCAGCTTCATCAAGTTTTTTAGCTGTATCTGCTGATAATTGTGTTGTTTTTGCATCTATTTTTTTACCTAATTTTTTTTCTAATAATTTTTTTTCTCTAGCTTCAACATCTGTTTTTGCTTGATCATATGTTCTTTTAGCATCATTTAAATCTTGATAGCCTGTAGTACCTTCATTAAGTTTTTTAATAGCTTCTGCAGTTACTTTAATTTTTTCATCTGGATCTTTTATATTTTCTGTTGCAGTTTTAATATATTCTTCTTTTTTTCTATTAAAATCTGTTTCTGCATATGTTTTACTTTTATTAATTTGATATGTTCTAACACTACTACTAATTGATTTTCCAGTATTATGAACACCTTCTTTAATAGCCCTGGGAGTACTAGCAATAGCTCTTCCAACTTTTGATAGTGGGTCACCTATGTATTTACTTGCATTATTACTAATTGCTTTACCTAATAATGTTTTTTTATTAAATACAGAAGAAGAACCAGAAGCAGCGGTTGCAGCAGGAGTAGCAGCAGAAGCCGGAATTACAGGAGGACCAGGTTGAGGAAGAGAACTAGCAGTAGCAGCAACTCCAGACATTATTATTATCTTTCTTTAATTGATAAATATTTATTTTTTATCAGGATAATAATAATGATGAATGAAATAATATATTACAATACATAAAATAATCATACCAATCATAATATAATAATCATAAACAGATATCATTTTATATTTGCAGATATTATAGATATCAACAATAAATTCTTGAATTTGTGAATTATTATTGTAAAAATCATTATAGACATAATTATAAATATCTTTATTATTATTGAATGCTCTTTGCATCTGTATCATATCATAAGTTAGTCCATTTGAAGATGCAAACATCAGCGAATCATAATTCAATGATAAAATCGGATTAATTCTGGTTAATGGTGAATTTAAATTATTTGTCGAAAACAATTCTTTAGCATCTTCGACTAAATTATTATCAATATAATAGCGAATAAGAACGAATGTAAAAAATGCGGAACTCAATTTATCTTTATATAAAACACCATTCTTATCTTGAAGTGTTTTGAATTTTTCTAAAGTTATTTCATTATCTTGATTATAAATTTCATTTATAACATCCGTTAAATATGCAAATAATTTTTTGAGATTAAAATTTGATTTCAAATCATTGCATTTATCAACAACGAAATAATCATCAAATTTATCTTTTTTCTGGGCATAATTGCACAACTTCTGATTATTAATAAATTCAATATTAATATTATCATAAAATAAATTTTTGAGAGTATTTGCACGTTTTGATAATAAGTTTAGAAATGTATAATTATAAAAGAAATAGAAAACTCCAATTAGAACTATTAATACTAACAATGGTAAAAGTAAATTAAACTCTCTAAATACTTCAGGAATATTGACGATAGAATTAAAATAATATGCAATGCCCAATATTAATATAACTAGGAATATATAAAAGAATAGGACATAATCGAATGAGAAATTATCAGTAATATAAATTAAATTGTCGATCTGTTTGAATGCGAGAATATCTTTTAATTTTATTTGATCTTTGAATAACAATCCGATATTATAAGAAAGAGCCATAGAATTTAAATGTAAAGTGTAATAAACAATCCAAATTATTAGAATAATAAAAAATAGGAAAATCACATAATAATATAATTTATAGAACATTTGACATGTTTCAAATTTTATACTTGATTTTCCGGCATTTTCTATTGCCTTAATTTCAAGAAGTTTAAACATTGTAAAAAAAAACTCTTTTTTTTCACCAAAATATTTATAAATATAAATATCAATCAATGGTTTAATATATTCATATAATTTTACAAAACTCATTATCTAATTTATAATGATTTTATTATCCATAAAAATATGAATATTAATAATGGATAACTTAAACGAATAATAAATTCTTGAAGTGGTGATAAAATATTATCAGTTAAATAAGTATTCATATAATGGCTTCCCAATTTTTCAATTGAAATACCTAAAACAACAACGAATGCCAATAACATCAATTTAAAGACATCATTACGAGAAAGCATCATACGATCCCAGAAAGAATATTCGGGGGCTCTTTGTTGAACAGGAGCAGTTTTTCGAGGTTGCGGTGCTTGTTGTGGTGGTGGCTGATAGTAAATTATAGGAGCGGGTTGTTGTTGCGGGGGTGCTTGTTGTTGTGGTTGGGGTTGTTGTTGAGATTGTTGCGATGGTTGAGTTTGATAACTTTCAGGTTCATAATTAGACATCGTATTTTCTTCTCCCATGTCATTTCCATTATAAGAATAAGCAATATTTAATTCGGTCATTATCTATATTAAAGAATTAATATATTTTTTTAATATAGATAGAACAATGGGATATTATGATAATATATTAAATTTAATATCGGTAGTTTTAGCACTAGCAATATTATTTATAATAATATTCGGATGTCAATTTAAAAAACACCGACATATTGAGCGTTTTACAAATGAAGAAGGAAGTAAAGAAACAAAAGAAAACGAAGAACCTAAAGAAGAACCAGCAGTTCCACCACCGGAGCCATCATCAGATAAGAAAAAAGAAGGACCGCCCGAATTATCAGAATTAGAAACCCGCATATATGAAGGATTAAAATCAGGATCTATTGAAGATAGTGAAATACAAAATTTAATAGATAATAATATTTTTAAGCGTGAAAATCTAGAACATATGCTTAATTACATTGAGCAATTCAAAAATAAGAATTAGTTTTTTTTAAAGACCATAATTATATTTTTGTTCCATTTTTCTATAGATATTAATATTATCTCTTGAAAAATTTTCATTGACATTATCGATTATATCATCTTCATCGTCATCATTTTCATTCACAATTTCTTGTTCCGCATTTGTATATTTATAATCATTAAAATTAATGGTATAATTTGGATTTAAAATTGAATTAAATTTGTCATTTGTAAATTTAGGTTCATAATAATAGATGGCTATTGTCAAATTGTGATTAACTCCTTTGAAATCATATAAATTTCCGTTATTTGTTTCAAATCGAAATGATAATTTCGATAATTTTCCAATTGGGTGAAATTCTCGAATTGGAATTTTAGTAATATACAATTTTTCATCATTAAAACCTAAACTATTCGTTCTTATTTTAGCTATACCTAGATTATTATTTGTATATGACAGTGATCCAAATGAATATTCTTCAATTTCTGGCGATCTCAGGACAATATATTTTTCACCTGTAAAACAAACCATTCCTGGAGCAATTAAATGATGTTGAAATCGTGTATCAACTTTATATTTTTCATAATAATCAGGATTATTATTGAAAAAACTTACATATAATCGCATTGATTGCAATGTATTGCTGTATTTTAGCAAATTATTGTTTTCATCTAATATCTGTTTTTTTATTGTTAATTTATCATAAAATGAATATTTTAAATTATGCAATTCTTTTTTTATTAGAAGATTAAAACCTAATGTTTCTGCTAAAGTGCTGTCAAACATATTAAAGATGAAAGGAAAATTGCAATTGAATTGAATTACATCTGTTAATTCTGTTGGTTGTGTTATTCCAGATGCTTCTAATAAAACAGCTTTATTATTAATGGACGTTTTAATTTCTTCGTTAAAATATTCAATAAATGTTGGCAAAGTATAATCCCCTGGTGTCATTTCAAATAATTTAAATTTGCCATTATAAGTAGGGTCATATTTTATTGCATTAATATTAATTTCATTATTAATAAAATCATCAATTGTTGTCTCAGTATTAGTATGAATATAATAATATAATGAATTGTTATATTTATCAACAGAATACATTGTTCTAGGAACGCTAGTATCTATAATATCAAATCCTATAACATTCTTAAAAGGTGTATTAAAATTGATAGAATAATAATTGGGATCTGGATATACTTCAAAATCTCTTGTTTTACTATCAATTAAAACAACCATTGTTTGTTTTATGCTATTATCTCTCAAATAATTAATATCTTCGATTGACATCCTGTTATATTTAATATTATATTCTTTTAATAAGAAATAATGAACTCAACATTATTTGGGTATATTTTAAATGCAATTTTAGCAAATGAAAATATACGTCCAGCAATTTATATAGAAAATGGAACAATGATTGAACCAATAAAAAAACTTTTTCCAAAATTGATATATTCAGACTTTTTTGGGGGCGTAATAGTATCTAAGAAAAAACATGCAAATGCTGAAGAAATGTCGCCAAATAGATTTGGTAAATTATTGGGTTATCCTTGTTATTCAGATTTTGAAAATCTAAATAGAGAAATTCCATATTATGAAATTGAAATTAAAGTTAATTATGATAATAATAAAATTGCGCAATTATTTGCTAATGTATGTAAAGATACTAAGAATTTAAATTTATTTAAATCAATTGCAAAAAAGGCAGAAAAGGTATTTCAAAAAGATGAATATAAAGAGATGTTAAAACCTATAAAAATTAATTCTGTTTATGTTAAAACTGAAATAGATATACCTATACCATATTTAATAGACTGTTTAACAAATAAAAAAAAATATCAAAAATTGAAAAATCAAAAATAAATGATTATTTATATAACATTGGAACTTCCAAAATTGCAAATTATGATTTTCAATATAATAATAAAATTCACAAAGGAATATTATTAGAATTACTGCTACGAGAATATTTATCATTAAAATTTTCTTCAAATGAAAGAAATGAATTTCAAAAAGAAAATTTAGAATATGAAAACGCCTTAATTGAGATTTTAGATAAAACCAGAATAATCAAAAAGCCCACAAAAATGATATAAAAATAATAATCTTTCCCCTTATATAAATGAATAATCAGAGTGAATATTTTTTGGGTTTATTGGGACAAATAAAATTATTTCATTGGTCTGTTAAGACTTATGCGGCACATGTAGCATTGGATAAGTTGCATTCATCATTATCTGATAATATTGATAAATTTATGGAAATTTATATTGGCAAATTTGAGCTTCAGCCAATTGATAAATTTATGATTAGTATGACCGCCACAAGCGATTGTTCAAATCTCAATTCATATCTTCAAAAACAAAATGAAAATATTAAAAAAATAAGATCATCTTTGAATAAAGCTTCGGAGCTTCAAAATATTCTTGATGAAATGATGGGAAATATAAATCAATGTCTATATCTCTTAAATTTGGCTTAACAGCTAACAATCACTATTTACCATAAAACATAATGAGTTGTCTGGGCGTTTTGTTGTTGGATTGGAGGTTATAGGCAAAGGAATATTTGAAAATTCAATTAAAAAATTAGTAATAGTATCATCATTATAAGGAAATGTATAAATCTTTTGAAAATCTGGTAAGTTATACATTATAATAGTTTTAAAGATGATGTAACAATAAACATTTGTATAATCAAACCATTTATGATTATTTTCTTTTTGTAATTTAAATATTTGATATGATTTGTATAATGAATATTTCAATTCTTCTATATATAATTCATAAAAGTCTTTCTTTGTTTCTTCGCTAATCTCTTTTAAAAACATAACTGTCGCCCAAAATTCAACGATTGCTTCATTCGGATCAATATCCAAAGTCTTTATATTAAAATGTTCTTTAAGTCTCTTTATATTACTTTCTTTAAATCGAGAATGTATTTGTGTATTATGGTGGATAAGTTCATGGAACAAAACTTTTCCCATTTCTTCTTTTCGTAATATGTAAATTTCGGGTTTATTTAGATAAGTAAATGCACTATTTATATTAATTCTTGATAATGGGATTTTAGGGTTTAAATTGAATTTCTTTTGAAATGGGGATAAACACAGATAAACATTATAATAGCTGTTGTTTGTGAATTTATGAACTCTGTCTAAGTTTTTTAATATCTCTTTTTCATATTTCTTGATTATAATATCTAAATCATCTGATAAAACATAAAAGGTTATTGAACCTTTTGAATAAACCTTAACTTTTGTTAATGATTTTAAGTAATCATTATAAGATTTATAATCGCCAATAAAATCTATTATTTCTTCTTTTATTTTTTCACTACTCATCTATAATATTAGTAAAAAATTGTTTTAATTCTTTGATAATACAATTTAAAAATTTGTCGTCTTTAAGTTTATTTCCAATTTGCAGCAGAATTGATGATTTAATTTGATAATCAAGAGAAATATTTTTATCAGTTTCTCCAAATGATTTATCGTCCCAATAATTGCTTCGCATTATAAAATTATTGATAACAGTTGATTTCAATTCTCCTTTTAGTTTTGATTGCTTTTCATCAACGATATATTCACTATTTTCATTATATTTCCAAACATTTTTACCAGAATACATAAATTTATCTTTGATGAGTTCATAAATAACTTTGGCGACATCATAATGAGACCCATTAGAACCTATACAAATATCAATATAGTTATTTAAATAACTAGAATTCATTTTATATTTAAAAAATATTATTGTTTTAAATATAAATGATTGAAAATCCTTATGAAATTCTGAATATTAATAACAATGCTACAACTGATGAAATTAAAAAGGCTTATAGAAAAATTGCTTTAAAATCTCATCCAGACAAGCTTAATAATATTACAGATCCAGAAGAAAAGAAAAAGAAGATTAAAGAATTTACGGATGCAACGAATGCTTATAATCAACTTTTAAATAATGAGGGATATGAATTTCAGAATTATGAAGATTGGGAAAAAACTTTTGATAAAATTATTAATAGTAAGCTTTTTAAAGAGTTTTTAACAAATCTTATGAAACCTGTTGTTAAGGTAATTAATCATACTTTTAATTTAGATATTACTTATTCTGAATATTTCAATAAAAAGAAAAAGAAAATTCAAATATTTTTAAAAGATTATGAAGAACCTATTTATTTAGAATTGGATTGTAAAAAATATCCGAGAGCTGTAATTACTCATATTGACGATAATGATAATGAACATGAAATAATTTTTAATATGAATATTATTACAAACAACAAGAATTATTATCATATTATCAATGATGACGGAAGTATAGATATCATTCATGACATGATTATATCAACGGTTGATTATATTACTGGCAATATTAAAGATCATCTTTATTTGAATAAAGAAATCTTGATAATAAAAATAGAACCTTTTGCAAAGAAATATGAGATTTCAGGATTGGGAATTAATAATGGAAAGTTTATTTGCAATTTTATATATGTCCCAATAGACAAAAATGAATGGAATAGGATAAATGATAAAGATAAAAATGAAATTATAAGAATTTTTAATTCTATAAAATAAAATTTATATAAAGATTTATCATTTATATAGAAATATAAAAAATGCCTGTTGCTCCGAAAAAACAAACACCATCTGCCGCTGTTGCTACTCCTGCCCCGCCTGTCGAAATTGTTGCCCCTGTAAAAGCTGAAGCAGCTGCCAAGAAACCAGCTAAAGCGGCACCGGCTGCTAAAGTTGCCCCGGCTCCTAAAGTAGTTGAAGAGCCCGTTGCAACTACTCCAGCGGCAGCAACCGAAGAAGCATCAGCCGATGGTCAAACTCCAGCAACAGAAAATGTTGTTCAAGTTCTTGCCGATAAGATTGGAACTCTTGCTACACTTCTTAAGGACATTCAAAGTTCTCTAAAACCAGTTCTTAAGGAGCATGACAAGCTGCGAAAGATTGTTGAGCGTATCCAAAAGAAACGCGACAATGCCCGCAAGTCTCCTTCTGGTTTTGCTAAGCCAAATAAGATTTCAGATGAGCTTTGTGATTTCATCGGTGTTCCTCATGGAACTGAGAAATCACGAACTGATATCACCCGATATATTAATGCTTATGTAAAAGAACATAACCTCAATAAGCCTTCAAATCGTCGTGTAATTCTTCCTGATGAGAAACTAAAAAAGATCCTTAAGATCAACAATGAGGAGGAAGTAACCTTTTTCATCCTTCAACGTCTTATTTCTCATCATTTCCCGTCTCTAGCGGCTAAGAATGCGGCTGCTGCTGCCGTTGCTGCTACTTAATATTGATATTAATGTCAAGATAGATATCATATCTTAATTTCTTAAAAACAAATTCAATATTTGATTTATAAATGATCATATCTCTATTTATTTTTTTAATTTCTTGATTGATCAAGATATTGTTATTTAACGTCTTTATTTTTTGCACCATTTTTTTATTCAATTTATTTTTCTTATCTCTTATCAAATCATTCTTGACACGAGATAATAATACATGTCCTTCATAATTATAAAATGCCAATAACTGGTTAATATTATCGAGAATAGTTTCATAATTAGTTTCATCGTCATTTATTTTATCAATAAGTATTTGTTTTTCATTTATTTTATTAATTTTTTTTTGTTTTGTTTTATTTATAAAAAATTTAAATATCAGAAATAGAATTAATGAATATTCAATCATAATTTCTATTTTAAGAATAAAAAGAAATATTCATTTTTTTAAAAATAAAATTATTTATTAGAATGAAAAAGAATATTACAGCTAAACATTGTGACGAATGGATGAAAAATAAAAATGTTAATCCCATAACAAAAAAAAGAATATCAGAAACCGGCAATATTTATAAAACTTTATTAAATCAATGTGATTTTGAAAATAAAATTAAAAATTTCTGCACAAAAATGACAGAAGAAGTAACAGACAAAGAAAATAAATATTATATGAAACTCAAGAATTTTTGTGATGATATATTCAAGGAAGAAGAAGAAGTATTAAAATCTTCTTCTTCTCAAAAAAAGAAAGAAAGAAAAGAAGAAAAGAAAGAAGAAAAGAAAGAAAAGAAAGAAAGAAAAGAAAAGGAAGAAAAGAAAGAAAAGAAAGAAAAGAAAGAAAGAAAAGAAGAAAAGAAAGAAAGAAAAGAAGAAAAGAAAGAAAGAAAATCGTCATCATCCTCATCTATTATTGATATTTATGAGAAAGATCGATATAAAAAATATGGAAAAATAATGAATTTTTTCAAAGAAATTAAATTAGGTCATAAAGGATGTATTGTGCCAGCAATTAAAGAAAATACATATACTTTAAATAATGATATTGGATTGTATAAACAAATAGGAAGCGTTAGTTTATTTGGGGTTATTTATAAAAGTATTAATATTAATAAGAAATATTCATCCGATCACATTCCTAAATTTGTAACTAAAATTCAATTATTTTCTAAAACCTTTAAATCAGAATTGAAGATATTGCAGATAATAATGAAGATTATACAAAAAGATAATATTCCGTGCATTCCATATATTTATAATATAATGGAATGTGATAATATTGTTAAAGATGATCGAAATCCTTTACCTTTACAAAATGCAAAAAAGAATAATAAAAGCTATAGTATAATTTTATATGAACTGGCAAATGGTGATTTGAAATCATTTTTAAAAAAAGAAAGAAATTATAATATTTGGAAGAATTGCTATGAACAAATATTCATGTCTATCTTCTTATTCAGAAGTATTATTGGCAATCATCATGGCGATACTCATTCTGGAAATTTCTTATATCGTAAAGTAAAACCAGGTGGATGTTTCTGTTATAATATAAATGGCATCAATTATTATATTGAAAACTTGGGATATGTTTGGATGATTTGGGATTATGGTAATTCAAGACCAATAAAAGAAATGTCAGATCCCGTTTGGATTGAAGATTATATGAAAATTAATTTAGGTATAAGAAAAAGAGATTTGAAAATAGAACAATCCAATTTTTATAAACAATATATTAATCCAACTGAAGAAGAATTTAATAAAAGATTTGGTTATTTAGATGATAATATTAAAATTGACCCCGAAACATATAAATTACAAGAAGCTTTAGCAGAACATATTTATTATAAATGTTATAAAAAAGAGAAAGTTACAACAAATCGTTTTTTTACAAAAAATGCAGGAAATAAAGAAGATCCAATAACAGAATATGAATGGTTTAAAATGATGTTGGATAGTAAATTATTATTTTCAAAAACTCCAATTGGAGAAGTTATATCAACAACTAATTTTACCAATCCCAATAAATTTTATTATGCAGACAAAAATAGTTATTAATTTTTTAAAAAATTGTTTAAATAGAATAATTATGAAAAAAGAATTAATTTTAAAACATTGTAAAGAATGGTTAAAAAATAAAAATATCAATCCTATAACAAAAAGAAAAATAAATAACGGTAGTAAGATTTATACAGATTTTTTTAATCATTGTGATATTGAAAATAATATTAAAAATTTTTGCAAAGAAATGAAAGAAATTGTAAAAGATCCTAAATATTGTGCAAAAATTAATAAATTATGTGATGACATAATAGACAAACCACCTTCCAAACCTCCTTCCAAACCTCCTTCCAAACCTCCTTCCAAACCTCCTTCCAAACCTCCTTCCAAACCTCCTTCCAAACCACCTTCCAAACCACCTTCCAAACCTCCTTCCAAACCTCCTTCCAAACCTCCTTCCAAGTCTAATTCAAGTGTTAAAATAATGAAAAAATTTATATCATCGTCTTCATCTTCTAATTTTGATATAATTGAGAAAGAAAGATATAAAAAATATGAAAAAATAATGGATTATTTCAAAAAAATTAAATTGGGCAATAAAGGATGTATTAAATTATTAGATCACGATAGTAATGATAATGATGATGATGTAATTCATAATCGCAAAGACAATAAAGGATTTATTAATAAAATAATGAATTTTTTTAATGAAAAAAAGAAAAAGGATGTTAAAAAAATATTATTTAAATTAAATAATCATATTGGACTATATAAACAAATTGGATCAGATAGTGTATATGGTGTTGTTTATAAAAGTGGTAATATTGATAAAAAATATTTATCTGATAATATTCCTAAATTTGTAATTAAAATTCAATTAATGTCTGATGCTCTTAAAGATGAATTAATTATATTAAAAAAAATAATGAACTTTCCTGGCATAAATAATATTCCATGTATTCCATTCATTTATAATATTATGAAATGTGATAATATAATTAAAGATAAAGAATATCCATTACCTTTACAAAAAGCAAAAAAAATACATAAATATTATACTTTAATTTTATATGAATTAGCTGAAGGTGATTTAAAATCATTTTTATTGAAAAAACCCAGAAATTATAATATTTGGAAGAATTGCTATGAGCAAATATTCATGTCTATTTTTGTATTTAGAAGTGTTTTATTAAGTCATCATATGGATGCACATAGTAGAAATTTCTTATATCGTAAAATAAAACCAGGTGGATGTTTCTGTTATAATATTAATGGCATTAATTATTATATTGAAAATTTAGGTTATGTTTGGATGATATGGGATTATGGCAATGCACAAAGTGTTAAAAAACATTTTGACAAACGTTGGATTGAAGATTATATGCTTATTAGTATATGTATGAGAAAAAGAGATTTAGAAATAGAACAATCTGCTTTTTATAAACAATATACTTACAAAGAAGAAGGAAATAACGCAATGAATTATTATGGAGTTTTAAATAATAGTGTAATAATTACACCAGAAATACATAAATTACAACAAAATTTAGCAGAACATATTTATTATAAATGTTATAATAAAGAAAAAGAAACAGTATTTGAAAAATTATATAAATTTTCTCAAAAGCCAGATAAAATAACAGAATATGAATGGTTTAAAATGATATTAGATAAAAATTTATTATTTTCAAAAACTCCAATTGGAGAAGTTATATCAACAACTACTTTTACTAATCCAAATAAATTTTATTATGGAGACAAAGATAGTTATTAAAAAATCAATTTAAAAAAAATATACTTAATTATAATATATGTCTGCCGCTATTACTACAACAACATATATAAATGATGTTTGGTCTTTATATTTTCATGATCCATATGACATGAATTGGGATAACAATAGCTATAAATTTATAACTACGATAAGCAGCGTTGAAGATTATGTAACTATTTTTAAGGCATTTGAAGATTTATGGCATAGAGGAATGTTTTTTATTATGAGAGAACACATTATGCCAAGATGGGAAGATGAACATAATAAAAATGGCGGCTGTCTATCTTTTAAAGTTAATAAACAAGATTTTAATGAAAAATTATTTGAAATTGGATCATTAATTTTAGGTGAGAAAATGGGAAAAACTGACATAACATCAACTTATATTAATGGATTGTCAGTAAGTCCAAAGAAAAATTATCATATTATTCGAATTTGGCTGAAGAATAATGAGAGAATTAATAAAGCTTTGTTTAATTTATCTGTTCATGCTTATTCGGTTATTATGTATAAACCCCACAATGAAACAACTTCATCTTAGATATAAATATAATTATTTATATTAAAAATATGTCTGCGTTTATTGATTTTATTAGAAGCAACGATTATTTTAAGGTAATGATCGATGAATTTAAATTTAAAATGATTTCTTCAAATGAAAATGAAAGAAAATTCGAAAGAAATAATTATAAATTTCATAATATTGAAAATCTTCAAATTCCTCCAATTCTTCTTCAATTTATTCAAGATCTTTTAAATAAAACGACTGATAATATTTCAATTTATATAACAGAAACTGTTATTGATGCTAATAAAGTTAATTATTATGGTAATATTAAATGTGGATTAGATAATTATAATTTTATGGAAGATATATTTTATAATGTTAATCTTATTAATAATAATAATAAAATTTGTGTTGAAACTTCTATTGAAAAAAAATATAATGAAAATAATATTAATGAAATTGATAAATTCTTTTTAAATATCTTTCTCTTTTTCATTGAAAATAATTATACCTCATACATTAAAAATGAAGTATTTAAAAAAAAATTGAACAAAATTAATCTTCGCTCTTTTGAGCTAGACATAATTTAACGCTACCCATCGAAGCTATTCCATATTGAAGGATGATTGGATATGAATTTTTCAAATAAATTTCGACGGTTGAACATAAATTTGTGCATTTTGTAAAGATGCTCAAATATTTCAAACTAAAAACACCTTGAATAATCTCTTGATCGTCATTGCTCTTGATTTGTATATTTTGTGCTTCTGTTGCAAGGATTGTTTCTTGACAACAGAAATCTCCCTGACAACTCAAAATAAGTTTATTTCCAATATTTTTAATTTCAATATATTCAGCTAGATTATGCATATCTCTTATAATCTTCTGAAGATATGCTGAAGGCATTGTAATAATTGTATTAAAGTCAGCTGGAGGAATATCAACATTTACCACATCAATATCTAACATCGATAATTTATAAGTTGTCTTAACATTCTTTTCATTATTTTCAATGGTAATTCCTAAAATATTGGGATCATTTTTATGAATAAATAAAGATAATATATCGCCATTTTGAATTGTCTTTATAAGCATATGAAATTTAAGCATATTGATGCCAATGTAAAGTTTTTTCAAGCAATAATAACTTTCAAATTTATCTGCATGTAATTTTAAATGAATTAGGACAATATGAGTATTATCTAATGCCACAATCTTCATTCCATTTTCATCAAATTCTAAATTGACATCCATCAAAATCTCTTTCATAGCATCAATTACAGATTTTATTGTTGATGCTTGAATTGTTTTAATTTCAAGAATATAATTACTATTTTCCATAAAAAGGTTTTAAATAACTAAAATAAAAAAGCTTTATATATGTAAATATAAAGGTTCATCAATATCATCACTACTACTATCAAGCCGTTTAGAGTTTTCAACAATTTTATTTGCAACATTGCTTAAATAATTACTAGGCTTTACATAACCCTTTCCGAATTTGAATGTTTCCTCTAAAAACCAATTATCAAAATTATAACCTCCAGATTTTGATTTCGATTGTGCATATTGTCTTTGAATAATGTCATGTAATTGAGAATAATTATAATTACCACTCATTTCTCTTTTATTTTCTATTAGACATTAATTTTTTCATTTCTGTATCATATGCATCGCAAGTTTCTCTAATATTATTCCATTTTTCATGTTTTGCATCAATATTTACAACTTCTTCTTTAATATCCCATAATTCAGCAAGTGTTTTTGCAACATCTTGATTATTTTTATTATAAATATCTTCTATTTCTTCTTTTGTAAAATTATCTGGCGCCTGTTTTATTATATTATCCATTCTTATATATTTATATATTTAGATAATTTATATCGCCCATAATCCTCAGCAATTTTATATGCCATAACTTCAAATGGATGTTCATTTACTGTTGGTATAACATCATTAATTCCCGATGGCATTGATGATTTATATTTATAAAACAATTCATTTCCATTTCTGTCTTTATAAATATATTCATCTAAATCCGGATTAGCTCTCACCAATAATTCACTATCTCTTCTACGTGATATCTGATATTTATTATCTTCCAAATATTTATTCATATTATTATATCTTTGATAGATATGAACGCTTTCATGAATTAAAATTTTTGTCAATTCATCTTCATCATAACTTACAATTTTAGGAGACAAGAAAACAATATCGGTTCTTGTATGTGGCATTCCTTCTTCATATATATCTCCAACCAATGCAAACTTCCATCTATAGCCATTATTAAAATAATTCTTCGCAATTACTGAACATTTATTAATCTTTATCATATCTCTTTCAGTAAAATTATAACATTGATTAATAATATTATCGATATAATCTTGTGAATTTTTCATATTCCTTGCGACAATATCATATTTAGTTAGATTTTTAACATAACCATCTGGATCTTTTCTTATGAATATGATTGTTTCTTCAGCTGTCATATAAATATTTTCATCTTCTTTCTTATCATCATTCTTAAAACTTTCTTTATTATTAATTGTAGTAACAACATAACTTATTATTATTATTAATATTATTGTAAATGCTAAACCGATTATATAGATTAACTTATTCATATTCACTATAAATATAAAGATAAATTAATTGAATTATCTTCTCGCTTCATAATTAAATATTTATCAATAACAGCTTTTGTTATTGTGAAAGGAAATGTTATAATGGTATCATCTTTCATTTTTATAAATCGATGCATATTAATATGAGAATAAATATTATTAATATTTCTTTGTAGATTTCTTACGCCATCTTCTTCAGTTGTTTTATTGATGATATATTCAATTTCTGGATCGTTTATAATAATATCACTATTTTTAATATTATAAGATTTGCAAATTTCTTTAATTAAGAAGTTTTTTGAAAGTTCAATTTTATCTGCCAATTTATATTTATCAACTTTTATAATTATCATTCTATCTCTCAAAATTGGATTTACCATATTTATATCATTGAATGTAAAAAACATTAATGATTTTGATAAATCTATTTTAATTTCTTCTAAATATTTATCTGTGAAATTGTCATTTTGTGTGCTATCTGTAATATGAATTAAAGTGTTAACAATTTCATCTCCATATTTTCCCGTTGAAATCTTATCCAATTCATCAAAGAAAAAGATAGGGTTCATTACTTTAGCTTTAATAATCTCATCCACTATCTTGCCATATGTTGACCCCTCATAAGTATATAAATGACCTTTCAAATAACTCGAATCAGATATACCACCTAACGGAATAAATGAAAATGGGTATTTAAGGACTTTGGCAATGCCATCTTTTATAAGTTTAGTTTTACCAACACCCATAGAACCTTGAATTCCTATAACATAACCTTTAGCATTTGGATTTACAATAAATTGAGCAAGAATTCGAATAATCTGGTTTTTAGTTTCTGCATGTCCATAAATTCTACTATTCAATTCTTTATGAACTTCATTTAAATAATTGCTAATACTATCATATTTAATCTCATGATAAATGCCAAAAGGAATTTGAGATAAAACAGTTATCATTTTATGTAACTTCGCCGATTCACCTCCGCATCTTGAAGTCATTTTAAGTTCATTCAATTTATTCAACATAACCTTCTTATTTTCAATGGTTGTTTTTGATAACAAAAATTTAAATCTCATTGGAATATTGTAATTATTCAAATCATCTTTAATAAGTCTTTCTTCTATATTTATAATAGTATCTTTGTTTCTTGATGATTGTTTATCAAAATAATTTAATTCTTCTTTATTATAATTATTCAAAACATCCCAATTCTTTCTTCTGCCCATAATTAATATTTATATTATAAATATGTTTTTTATATACAACATCTATAATAATAAGATTTTCCACTGTTCTCATTATATCGAATTATCTCAACAATATCTCCTTGTTTCAATCCATGCCATTTTGCAATTACATCCGTTTTTAAAATAATAGGCATTTGAATTTTACTTTTAATTAAATACTTTGTCATAATTTCGGTTGTTTCTTCTGGTGATAATTTCCGATGCGGTGGAACAAGATGATGTTTTGTAGGATTAAATTGCAATTCATTTAATTGAAAAAACTGCAACATTCCTTTCTTCTTTTGCAAAACTTTATCAATTAAATTCAATTGAGTTATTGTGGGAGTTGTTAAAATCTCATTTCCGAAAATAAGAATAATATTATACTTTCCATTATAATTATCATTAATTAGAGTATCGATATTTGCCTTATTTTTCTTTAGCTGTTCAATTACTTCTTGTCGCATTTTTTTTGTCAATGCAAATACTAAAGTTGTATTATCTGTATTGAATTCAATAATATTATTTTCATTATAAAATTCTTGTCGGTCAATATCGGCTTCATGTTCATCAAATTCATCAATATTCTCTCCTCTCAGTTCAAATAACATTGATTTCAAATTTTCGATTGCTTTGTCGATTTCCATTTTGTTATAATAATTCTTTCTTTCTGTTTATATATCATTTTTTATTTATATTTAAAAAAAGATAAATAAATATTAATTATGTCTATACAATCAATTATCAATTTCATAAGAAATACAAAAAATGATGAATTATCGATTTCAAATTATTTTCGTGGTGATATAAATGAATATTATAATAACGGTGATAATTATATAAGTATCTTAAAAAATAATTTTGATAATTATAGAACTTGTACTGATAAATCAATTGTTATCATTCATAATGATATCTGGATTTATATTAAATTTGATGTTCAAGGTGATGAAATCTATTGGACAATAAATATGGCAGATAATTTAAATAAATTAAATGACAGAAAAAATATGATAATTAATCACTTTTAATCTTAAAGCCTTTCCAGCCATCTTTCTGATACAATCCATAAATCTTCTCGAGATAAGATCGCAATTGAGTTCTGTCTGGTTGTTTCTTTCCTTTTGGAACATTATCGGCACCCCATGTCTTGAAGTCATTATAAATCTCCATAATACCAATCTTCTCTTTGCAAGCTTCATCTTTAATAATTCTATCGCCAACATATTGACCGATAATATCATTATTATCTTTATATTTCTGGGTTGCATTAATAACCTCTCTAGGCTCAGTAAGCTTATTCGGATTAATATTTTTGTGTCTTTCAATCAACATTGAAATGAAATGATCAGCATATCTCTCAAATTTATCAGACAATTCTAAATCCATCATAAATTCATTTGGTTTTGCAGGATCTGGATTTTCACAGAACTTTGACGAAAATTCAACAACCCTCAAACGACGCCAAACTCCACCATCTTGTGACGGAATTTCCGGAAGTTCATTGCAAGCCAAGATCATCTTAAATTGCGGCTTAAATTCATACGGTTCCTTATAAAGTCCTCTTGTTAAAATACGATCATTACCTGATAATTCTTTCATATATCCAACATTAATTTTATCATTTTCATTCGGCTCCTGCATTACTGCAAATCTTCTGCCCTTCATTCTCTCAATTTCACCTTGAGCAGAATTAGATGCAGCCCGTTTTTGTGTAAGTAGTGCAATCGGAAGAGTTGCATAATAATCTCCAACAGATTTTTGAATTAAATCTAACAATCTACTCTTACCATTGCTGCCTTGTCCAGTAAAGATGTAAAATCTTTCCTGAGCGATTGAACCATCAATAATACAAGCGAGAATATCTAATACATAATTTCTAACATTTGCATTTGTAAATACCTTTTCGAAGAAATCATTAATATCAGCAATTTCCGGATATTCAATTGAATAGGGAATATAATTTCTTTTTGTTGATAGTGAAATGTAATCGTCCGGCATACCTTCGCGGAAAATATGCATTTTCATATCATAAACACCATTTTTAAATCCGATTAAATGTGGTCTGCAATCTAACAATTCCTCGAAATTTTCATCAATGAAAAGACATTTGCATTCTTTCATTACGCTATCTTTATAAGAAGTCTTTTTGAGATTGGAAGCAATCTTCATTGCATCTAATCCTCTTTTGCTATACATCGATTGTTGAGACTTGTCATAAGCATTATTATTGCCCATAGTATTATAATGCATAGAACGATCAATGAATTTTCTGCAAATCTCTTCACTCAAAGAACGGCGCAAATTCAATCCTTCTCTCGTTTTTATCCAACAATGAGAATCGCGATCATATTTATACCAAGTATCTTTATTAACGGCTTTATATTCTCCCTTAAAAATAACTTGAACAAGCTTAGCGACATCATAATGAGCTCCTTCTGATGCAATTGCATTATCAATAAGAGGAATAACCGAATTATCAATAATTTCTTTATATCGTTGGGGATTATCGCTTTTTGCCCACCAACGGAGGGTTCCCATTCCTAAATGATCTTTTCGCATCTTATCCCACAAATTCTGGCATTCTCCTTCGATATAATTACTTCCAATTTTTGAAAATTCAGTCCATTGTGCAAGCAATCTATAATCAATATTTCTCAATACCCATCCGAGATTAATCCAATCATTATAACGTTCTGCTCTGGTTTGTGATAAACATTCTGTAATAAGCTCTCGAGCTAAGATATAATCATCATCATTTGTATAATTCTTAATGATATTAATCTCTTTCTTCAACAATATATTACTTTCCAACTTTTCCTTCAATTTCTTATCAACAATGGGAAGAATATGTTTTATGTATTCTTCAATTTCACTTTTGAAAGCATCTGTAATATTTGTAGGAGGACTAGAAATCAATCGCATCGAAAATAACTTAATATAAGATATTTCAAGTTCAGCAGAAGGCATATAATCATCATTTGAAATAGTTTCATCATTTCTATAATTATAAACTTTCGTAACTCTATATGCCTCAGCTTCTGGCTTTTTACTGCCATACATCTGCCAACAATTTGCATTAATAATAGCTTTGTCAATCACATCTTCATATTCATTACATAAATATAAATCTTTGAAGATTTGCGATGCAACATCTAAAATCTTTTTTCTAATGAAAAATTGTGTATTATTATCTATAATCACATGTGGAAAAATAATATGAATACCATCCTTAATTTTATTTCTAAATTCAGTTGGATAAGGTTTCTCCATTACATAAGCAATATTACTAGCTTCGTCAATATCGAGATAAGTATTAATAATCTTAAAATAATTATCAATAATTTTGAAGATATTTTCGTTTGTATATAATCTTTGAACATAAGTTTCTCCATTTTCATTAATAGGCATCGAAAATCTAAAATCCAAATCAATTCTTAATGGACTTGGTTCAATTGGTTTTTCTGTATAATGTAATGTAGAACCATTTGCAATGGCGAGTGAATATAAATTTAGAAATTCATTATATTCTTCATTGGCTATAAATAAGGATACTTTGGGATTACCAATACTAGTATTGGTGTATAATTTCCCTTTTTCAACCTTATGTTTCAAAATAAAGTTTTTAAACTTGTCTTGTTGAGCCATAATTATATTAATATTTGTTTATATTTTTAAATTATAATATAATAATCATTTTTTTATTATACTGTTTTATATTAGAATGTCATTTTGTAGTCCAGGTGCCATTAATAAAAAATATTGTTATTCCATGCAATCCTTAAAGCTGATTGCTCTTGCTTATAATTTCTTAAAATCAAGTGATAAAATAGTTATTGTAAATGATGCAGATAAATTATATTTAAATATCAAAGAAAAATTTGATAAATATATGAAAATTAATGATAAAAATCATTGGGCTTGGTTAGACATCATACGATTAATAAATAAAAATAAAAATACGAAAATTACAAAAGCAATGAAAACAATTGAAATTAGTGAATTAAAACCAGCACAACCAATTGAATGGGTTAGTAATAAGACTGAATGGCTTTCAAATTTTGATATAGAAAAAGTATTAATTCAATATGAAAAAGATGAGACATTTAATTATAAATTTCATGGGGTTTTTACCATAGATTTTGGATTGAAAAATAAAGATGGAACATGTAAATATTATGATAATTGTGAAATTAACATGAAAGACATCATAAAATCTGGCAAAAAATATTTTGGTTTTATTACGAATTTATGCAAGAATGATGAACCTGGAACGCATTGGACCTCCAGTTTTTTCATATTAGATCCTAATCATGACAATTATGGTGCTTATTATTATGACAGTGTTATGCGACCCATACCAAGATTATTAAAACCGGTTTTTATAGATATTCAAAAACAGATGAATAAAATTTATCGAAAAAAGAAATTTAATATTAACGTTAGCAATGTTCCACATCAAAAAAGCAATACAGAATGTGGAGTTTTTTCAATTGCATTTCAAACAAGATGGCTAATTTTATTGAGAAAAAATAAAATGACTGGTTTTAAAGATATTATACATTTTCAGCGATTAAATGATGATGTTATGAAAATGTTACGAAATAAATTTTATCGTCCTAATGTAAGAACTGTTTTAAAATAAAATGGATAATCAAAAAACATTATATCAAATTTCATTAAAAATGATAAAAGATAAATATCAAATTAATTCTTTTTCTATTGATACATTCAATTCAATTTATCAACAATTCTATAATAATGATATTCAGCCAAATAATGATATTAATAAACAAATCTTAAAAAACATTGACGATTTCATGAAATCAACATCATCGTCAAAAGAAGAAGAAAAGCCAATAACCACAGAAATAATTAATGAAAAGTTATTAGAAGTTCGCAATTTGCGAGCAAGTATGATTACCAATACGAATGGTAATGTCAAGACTAATATTAATAATACTGAAAGTCAATTTAAAGGCGATCCCACTTATTATGAGGGTTATAATATTTATAATCATTTTAATAATAATAGTAATAATAATAATAACGGAAAATCATTTATAATAAATGCAATAAAAAATACAATTTATATTAATAATAAAATTAATATTATTTTTCCGGCTTATTTGTGTGTTCCATCCATCATTAAAAAAACTACGCCTTATATCATATTATCAATCAATGATGAAATAAGCTATTCATTTGTTCCAATGGTTATAAACGATGTTTGGGACATTTGGAAACCTGTAAATGATAATTATATTGGTGTAACTTCAAAATCAATTTTAAATATTAGTATTTGTGATTTTACAAATAATTTAATTGATTTTAGCGAATTCTATTCAGATATTTTAGAAATTGGAGAAACAGCAAAAGGATATTTTATTAAAACAAATGGCATCTTTCAAATGAAAGATAAGATAAAAATAATAACAAAAACAAATCATCATTTTGATAGTCAAGTAATTAATATTAATAATAATATTATTACTATAAAGAAAAATAATATAAAAATTGAGGATTTTATGAATAGCAAGTTGTTTAATTGTAAATATCAGTTTTCTCTGATATTTAAATATTCTGTTTGAGGTTTTTTTAAATAATAAACACTAAAATACAAATAAATATAAATACAACAGCTGTCAACAATTCCAATTTATATTTCAATTTTATTTTTTCATTTTCTGATAATTCCAATGAAGGCTGATCATTTCCTAAAATGTTTATTGTCATTAAATAAATTAGATAGACAAATATTAACATTAAAATGATATGAACTATTATTCCAAATGAATTGACATGCATATTTAAATAATTGATTAAAATTCGTAATTTGAATGCATCAATATTTATAACAACAACAAATATTAATAAAATTACAATATACCATAAAACATAGCTTTTTAATATTGATGTTAATGCTGTAAATTTATTATAATCAATTAGAAGACTGCATATATATAATGCTAATAATCGAATGATATAAACAACCACACAGAAAATAATTTTATCATTTTGAGTTATCTCTAATTCAACTGATGGATCTAAATTTAAATTCTTAGCTTTTGAATAAAATAAATTTCTTGCTACTTCATATGGCATATTCTTATTTTTAACATTATCATCATAGGCTGTAATTAATCGATCAAAAACATTATTACCAGCTTCATCTATAAATCCAACAGATGCCATTTTAGTTTCAACATTCTTATTTGTCTGTTGGTTTGCCTTAAATTTCTTCAATTTATCAGATATATTATTTAATTCTCCCAATATTAATTTTTTCTTATTATCTAATTCTTTTCGATATTCATTAATTTTTTCACCTCCTCCTTTATATTCATGATCAATTTTACCACCTCCTCTCATTCTTTCATTACTTACTTTAGATATAAAAATTGGATATACGGTATCTGATAATCCTGTTATTGATTTTAAAAATTCATCTAAAATATTAATATTTGTGTCACCAATTTCATTAATAATAATTGTCGGATCTTTTAAATTATCACCTAATAAATCTGGATCAATATATGTTTTCTTTAAAGTTTTCATTATTCCATCATCAATATCATCTATTTTTGAAATTTTATTAAAAAAATCTTTTAATGTTTTATTTGAAGCTGTTAAGGCTTGTTTAATTTTTTCTTCAAATGTTGTTTTTATAGCTTCAATCTCTTTTTTAAATGCAGTAATAACATCTTTTTTAGATGTAAGTATTTTTATAATATATTCTTTAATATTACTATTATCAGAAATATATTGAATAATTGATAATAATTCTAGAATATTTATATATTGTTTTGAGGATTGATTATAATCATCAAATGTTTCAAAAATTAAATCTTTGTTAATTTCTTCAATATCTTCTAATCCTTTGTCAATATTATCACTTTCTTTTAAAGATTTGTCTCTTAATGTTTCTAGATCTTCTTTTTTTCTTTTTAATTTTTGTAATTCTTTTCTATATTCATCAATTTGATCCATTACACTTGTTCGAATTGATGCTGCATATTTTTCTTCATAATCTTTTATTTGTTGTGATAAAGCATCAATCTCTTTTTTCTTATTATCAATTAATTTTGTTATATTTTTTTTATTATTTTTTAAAGCAGTTATAATATGAACTTTAATATCATTATTTATATCAAAACGAATAATTTTATTAATTTTTTTTTCAACATCATCAGTATCTATTAATTTTTTTTCTAATATATAAACAATTTTATTTATATTGCTTTCCAAATCACTAATTGTATTTACAGGTAATAATTTATAAATACTTGAAGATGGTTTTATAATTGGAGGAGGAACAACTTGAGATGTTGTTTTATCTTCTTCTTCTGCAGAACCACCTTTAATTAATTTTAATGGTTCTATAAAATCTTGAATTTGAATTTGCAATCGTTGGTTTGTATCATATTTATACAATTTAGATAAATATCTTATCATTGTATCAAATGATATTTTCTTATAATAATATGACAACAACTCTAAAATAATTGTCTCGTTTATTTTTATCTTTTCATCACATTTTGGATGAATAAATTCTTTTATTATTTTCAAATCAATTTCGATATTTGCATTTGATAATTCTCTAATTAATTGCGTTTCTATTTTTGATTTATCCAAATCTTTATTTATATTGCAAATCTGATATAAAGAAAAATCCAATAACTTCTTATTTAAATGTTTTCTCTGTCCCAGTAAATAATATTTAACCAATTTTACATAAATATCATTTGAGGCTTCGAGAGACGCATAATAAAATATATTAGTTTCTATATCATCATTATTAGAAGAGGAAGATACATCAGTTAAATATTTATCAAAATCAATAATTGCCAATGGTTGCAAATAATCACTTGAATTTGATAAATAATCTAAAATTTGTTTATTTAAAATAAAATTTGTATTTCGTTTTGTTATAAATCTTGGTTCATATCTTTTTAATAATATTATCAATAATTGTTTCTTATCTTTTAGAAGATTTGATACAAGCTTTTCTTGTTTTTGGGTCATTCGAATTTTAACATTTTTCATATCAGAAAAATCATAAATATCTAATGTTGGCAAAGTATTTTCATATTTTCTTCCATTTATATAAAAAAATGGTGTAACTTTATTTAAAATATTAATGTAAGCAAATGTCAAAAAACTATCATAACCTTCAAGAATTGTATTGTTTTTATAAATAAATGATAATAAATATTTACTATTATTTAAAGGTTTTGTGTAATCAACTTTGAGATATTTTTTAAGATAATTTATAAATTTATCTTTTTCATTTCCATAAAAATAATCATTCAACTTTTTATAAATATTATGATAATTTTCATAAATATTTAATTTCAATTTATCATTTTTAATAGTTATTTTTATATCTTTCTTTGATAATGTTGTTAAACCATTAAATTTGTCATATACATATATCATAAATATATATAATATAATATCATTAACTTCATAATTATTTAACAATAAAACATCACTTTCTATTAAATCATTTAATAATAATTGTAAATCATTTATAAAATTTTTAAAAATTAAATTAATATCAGTAATTTCATTATTTATAATTAAATATAAAAATGAAATTATAAACGAACTATCATTATTAAAAATTTTAAGCAAATCATTAATAATTTTATTATTATCTTCAATCTTATAATAATAATCATAAATATCATTTATTTCATATAATTTTGATCCTCCTGTTACTGCTCCTGCAAGATAATATATTTCTAATATTTTGGTAATATTATCTTGATAAATATCATACCCACACCTAAAATCATCAATTAAAAATATATAGATTTCATTAGTATTAGAATTCTGTTTAGTAATTATTGTATTGTCATCTTGAGGAATATTATGTATTCTTTTGTACTCAGTTAAGATCGTAATTATATTATCAACATTAGTAATATTTTCTATTTTATTATAAAAATTCTTAAATATAACATTATAAAAAATATTAAATCTGTTGTTTAATACTAATGAAAAATCATTATTAAAACAAGGTAATTTATTATTAAATAATAATAATTTTAATAATTTAAAACAATTTTTATAAATTTCATCATTATGATCTAGATAATTTTGGTTTTTAAGGCTTTCTAACCTTATCTGTTTTAAACCATCGTCATCTCCCCTTGTATTTATCTCATCTATTTGTATTTGATAACATAACATATTATGTAAAATTAGTTGATTATTGTTTTCATTATTAAAATTTTCAATATAATTACAATATGCTTCATTTAAACATTTATCGTTGGTTTTTTCTATAGTATCTGTAATTTTATCATTAAGAACATCATCATTTTCTGGTAAATATAATAATCCTATTATATTTTTAGAAATATCGTCAGGTAAAGAATAAATTGATATATCTTGCATATAGATATAATTGTTTTTATTATCATATTTATACAATAACTTATTTTTTAAAAAATAAGTTACATAATGAGTATTTTCACTTCCTTCACCTAAATTACATATAATTGAATTTAAAAGTAAAAAATTAGTAGTCTTATGAGCGTAGTCGTCATTTGTTTTGTATATTTTTAATGCTGGATTAATTTTTGTTTTATATTTTTGAATAGAATTATCAGTTTGGTCTTTATAAAGACGATTAAAATATATAAATAAAAACCCTGGAGTATCAACTAATTGGATCTTTAATTTATCAGAATGTGTAAAATTGTATAATGTATTATCATTAATATATATATAATCATCAGTATTATCAGTATTATCGGCAAACGCGTCAGTAATATATAATCTTAGCTGTGTTTTTACACCTTGAGAATTTGGGTATGTGTTAAAGTTTAAATTATCATCTATTTGAAATATATTTGTAAACAAGTCAAATATACAATCAATATCTTGTTCTTTATTTATAAAATTAAATGGTATTTCAGCTATGTTTTTATTTACAATATAATTTATTTCATAAAAAGAAGCAATATAATATCTTAATTTATCACAATTATATGTATCTTGAAAATTATATAAATTATTATATATATATATTAATTCTTTTCTTATTAATGTTGCAAAATAATGTAAATATATATTATCATTAAAAATTTTAATTTTGGAATTTAATATAATATTAAATATAATATTATTTTTAGCATTAAATAATGCAACTAAAACACAATCAATATAACAACTTTGCTTACTAAATTTTAAATCAGTTTTTAATAAGTTGGTAAAAATTTGAATATTTGGTAAAAATGTACTAGTGTTGAATGTATCATCGATTTTTATTTTAAGTTTAATTAATTTTTCATCTAACTCACATATTTTATTTTCTAAAATTGATAAATCAATGCTTTTTATTATATTATTAATTTTATCAATTATTAATTCTAAATTTAAATCATCATCATCTATATTTATTATTTTAAATTCGGAAAATGCTTCAGTAAATGGTTTAAGATATTTAAAAAATTTTTGTATTTCAAGATCGTCAGCATCATTTTGATCTATTTTGGATCGGTCTATTTCATCATATTTTGTGTTCAATAAATCATAATTTGTGTATATTATAGCATGATATTTATTAGTAAACTTTAAATAATTATCAATATTTTCTTTAATTTTAATTACATCGTTATATAATTTTTTAGCATTTTCTATTAATATATTTTGATCAATAATTTTTTTAGTTTCTTTATTAGAAGCATAATACATGATGTAATTATTAAAAATAATTATATTATTTTTAATTTTTATAACTTCTTGTTTTATTTCTGTCGTTATTTCTTTTTTTATTATAAAAATATATTTTTTTTGCATATAAATTTTTAAAATTTTAAAAATTTTAAAAAGCAAATATATTGATTTTTCTATTTTTGGTTGTATGGTAATTAATGACTTTTCATATTCATTTATATCATGATCTTCATCATAATAGTTTATATTTCTAATTACATATTCTAATATTTTTACTTCTGTAATTGGGATTATTGCATTTTTTATTGCGAGTAATAAAAATTCATAATTATTTGTAGTATTATATTTATTTATATTTCCTTCAGCTTTAATTAATGAAGTATCTGCGTTTTCTAATGCCTTTAATAATCTTGCTTTAGTTATTTTAGTATTAACAAAAGTTAAACTCTTATTTTCGACTTCTATATTTATTATATCTTTTATAATGTGTATATAATCTTCACTATTTTCAGATATAAATTGTCTAATTGCTTCAAATTTTATTATAATAGTATTATTATATATTTTTTTAATATTTTCTGTAATATACTTTTTTTTTATTAAATTCAATAATATAACTATTACATTATCTATATATTCTTTTATATTTGTATGTATATTCTTATTTATTTCCATTTGTTTTTCTATTTCACTAATATTTTTTTTGTTTTTTAAAATAGGAGCTATTATAGATGTTGCTAATATTAATAAATTATATAAATATAATATTTTATTATATTCATAATAAAATTTTTGAATGTTATGTAATGCAATTATTATTATTTTTTCTTTATTTTTTGGATAAATATCAGATTTGACAAAGTTATTTACATTATCTATAATATCTTTTATACTATTTATACTATTATTAGTATTAAATATTGCTTTATCTAATTTATTAATAAGTTTAATAAGCAATTCTATATGTAGATTTTTATTAAGCACATTTTTTTTTTGGGTATTAGTTAATGCGCCTCCTTTTATTTTAAACATAGATGATATTTTACCAAATAAAGAAGTGCTTTTTTGGTCTTTTAATTTATATAATGATAATATTATATCTTTTATTACTTGTTTTGATTTCATAATTATATCTATATTATCATCATTTGATTGTTGTGATAAGTTATCATTTGCCCTAGTTAATAATTTATTTGCGCTTTCTACTATAGTTTCTATATTTTGAGGCGTAGTTTTACCTGATTTATCTGTTTTATCTGTTTTACCTGATTTATCTGATTTATCTGATTTATTTGTAACTCCGTTTGATAATTCGTTTAATATAGAGAATGTTAATTTATCATCGTTTAATTTATTATTTTGATTTAAAGAAACCAGTAATGTATCTTCTTCTTTTGATATATCATAATAATCAGCATTTATCGTCTTACGATATTCATTATCAGTTTCAGTTATAATTTTATCATTTGCTTTTGATATTATAAAATCTAATGTAGGGTTTGCATTTTCAGTTAATATAACATTAAAAATATCTAATAATTTTTGATGAATATTATTATTTTCACTAAATATTAAATTAAATATTTCAATTGTTTGAGTTATTATATTATCAATATTTGGATTAGCAGTGATATTTGATAAATTTATAATTATAGCTATAATAATACTACTAATTTCTTTTTCTGATAACTTATAATTAAGTTGATCTCTTATAAATTTTATTATATCTAATATTTGTTGTATGATATCAGATGAATTAATTAATGTTAAAAAATTATCTTCTTGATTAATTTTTTCTAAAATTGCATTAATTTGTATTTTACTATCGCTTTGAACATCAGGATCTTCATCAATTTGTGGTAATTTAAAATTTGTATCCTGTAATTCTGATTTTTCAGTTTCCATAAATTTAATTATATTTCTTAATTGAAATAATAAGCTTATGGAATTAGGTTCGTCATCAATATTTAGTTCATCTATTTTTTCTTTTAAAATATTTATTATTTTATCAATATCTGTTAATACAATAGTATCATTTTTTTTCAGTAATTTTATTTTTGATATATAATGAGATAAAACATATTTATCATAATCTTCTATATTAGGATCTTGAATTTCATCACTAATATTTAAATCGTCTGATTTTATTGATTTAACAAATAATGCTAATTCTTTTTTTACATATGCAATAAATAAATTTATTGCAGCTTCTTTTTTTGTTATGTCTTGAATTTTTTCTTCTATAATGGTATTTATTAATATAAAAAGTTGTGTTAATGATTTTTTTTTATCTAATTCTATTTTAAGTATTTTTATTTCATCAGTTGCAATTTCTATTTTTAAATTTATTTTAATTTCATCATGTTCTTCCATGGTGGTAGTAGATTGAGATAAAGATGTTTCTAAATCAGCTAAAATTTCATTTATAGCTGTAATTTTATGATTAATTATAACATTTAAATGTAAAAATTGCTTTTTAATTTTATCATTATCTTCATATAATTTTTTAATTGCATCGTATTCATTTATTTGTTTT
>Ga0315906_10000881_pt1 | contig 45941 bp, 39 predicted proteins | sample LakEriMetagenome_4_FD_203526 | JGI IMG/M metagenome (GOLD analysis project Ga0315906, IMG submission 203526) | Freshwater fungal communities from buoy surface, Lake Erie, Ohio, United States - Buoy 2 MA122 | ecosystem: Environmental > Aquatic > Freshwater > Lake > Lake biofilm | place: USA...
GCTATCTGAGAGTTAGTTCTGAGCGGCGTGGACCGCGGTCAGGTTCGGGTCGGCGATCCGGCGGACCGCTTTGCCGAGTGTGCGATCGGTGCAGAATTTCACCGCGATTTCCTTGCCGTAGCGGACGGCTTCATGCTCGGCTTCGCAGCGGTCGGTGACTTGCTGGCTGATCTGCTTGTACTCGGCGGCAGCGCCGGCCGGGGTGGCGAGCTGGGCGCGGGAGAATTCCACATCCATCTGGAACTTTTCAGACGTGGCGGCGAAAGCCGGCGTCGCGATCGTGGTGAGGGCGAGGGCGGCGGCGATGAGGAGGCGGGTCATGGGCGTTTCCTTGGGAGAAGATTTTGGCGAGGGGGGGGTGAAGTGCTGCCGGGTTCAGGGGCACCCCGGCAGCACTTCGTTTGCTACGAGCGGAGCTCGCGGCGGTTCTGGCGGCGGCGGCGCTGGGCCAGGAGATCGAGACGTCCAGTGGCGCTCGTATCGTTCGCCGGGGTGGTCCGGAGAGAGGCGCTTCCGGAGGTCACGGCGAGCGCACCGACAGGGGCGAGAACTTCAACGCCGAGGTCGCTGAAACGGGCGCGGGGGGACATGATCAATACTCCTTGTTGCTGTGTTGGCTTGTCCGTTTGTCCTAGGCGGGCTCATTCCCGCCGCCGACAATTCCTAGATAGCGGAGCGCTTATTGTTTTTCAATATTAAATTATCGAAAAAAAATAAATAACAATAAAAACAAGGACATGTTTTCATCGAAAAACAATATATTGGCCTCTGGCGAGGTACGCCGAGGCCATATTGATTGACGATAAGGATTTCGAGTCGTGCCTGGAAGCCCGTTACCGGGCGTTGCGGCACCGGTCAGAGCAATAGCGGACCTCGTCCCAGACGCGTTCCCACTTTTTCCGCCACGAGAACGGCCGGCCGCAGGCGGCGCAGGTTTTCACCGGCAAGTCCCGTTTCGCGACGGCTTTGCCGCTGCCCGCCTTACGAGGCATGGGCGGCGAACAGATCGAGGCTGAGCTGGCGGGGAGCGGCCGGCGTCTCCTTCACCTGGCGCGCGCCCGCACGGCGGCGCTGGCCGGTGGCGGCGATGCCGGAGCGGCGGCTGCCATGGCGCAGCTGGATCTCGTCGGCCATCGCGGCATGGCCGGGCGCGCGCCGGACGGCGGCAATCCGGGTTCGGGCTTCGTCGGCAGCGGCCATGTGATCCACCATGCGCATCGGGTAAGTCTGACCCAATACGATGCCGGCGGCCGAAAGGATTTCCGGCGGCGCATCCCAGGGCGAATGGATGAAGGCGTCCGGCAGCCGGGCGAGTTCCGGCACCCAGCGCCGGATGAAGAGGCCCTGAGGGTCCTGGTCGCGGGACTGCTTGACCGGATTGTAGATGCGCGGCGTGTTGATGCCGGTCGTCGCCGATTGCATCTGCGCCTGGGCATAATGGATGCCGGGCTCGAAATCCGTGAAGCGCGCGGCCAGCCGTTCGGCAGGCACTTTCCAGTCGAGCCAGAGATGGTGCGACGCAAATCCCATCGCCATCGCCCGCATCCGGAAGTTCAGCCAGCCGGTCGCCTTCAGGGCGCGCATGCAGGCATCGAGGAAGGGAAAGCCGGTGCGGCCTTCGATCCAGGCCTCAAGACGCGGGTCGCTCGCCTCGGGGCGCGGGCGCAGGCCGTCATAGGCCGGATGCAGGTTGCGGCTTTCGAGCGAGGTCTGGTCCTCGAGCTTCTGGATGAAATGGCAGTGCCAGTAGAGGCGCGAGATGAAGCTGTCGATCGAAGCGGCGAAGGTCGCATCGCCCTGCGCAGCATGTTGCTGGCGGGCGCGGCGGGCGGCCTGCCACGCTTCGCGCATCGATACCGTGCCGAAAGCAAGGTGGGGCGACAGGCGCGAGCAGGCATCCGCGCCGGTCAGCGGGCTGGACATGTCAGTCCGGTAGGTGCGGCCGCGAACGTCGAGAAAGGTGCGCAGGCATTCGACACCGGCGGCGCGGCCGCCGGGCTGGCGCTCGGGGCAAACATCCGGGCCGAGGCCGAAGTCTTCGGCGATCGGCCAGAGGGGAGGCGCGAGGGCAGGAGAGCGGATCGCTTCGGGGGCGCGGGCGCGCGGCGCCGACATCAACGCTTCCCAGCGCTCGGCCCAGCCTTCACGGTCCGTAAGGCCGCGCACGACGCCGTGCTGGGCCTGCTCACGCAGCGCGATGCCGGCATTGCGGGTCCAGCGGCGCAGCTGCCGGTCACGGTCGAACGTCCATTGCAGGCCAGTCTCCTCATGCGTGTGGATCGCCTCGATGCCGTATTCGCGGTGCAGGGCGGAGATCACATCGGCGGCGGTGCCGGTGCGCACGACAAGGCGGCTGCCACGGGTCTGGAGGGCGGCGTCGAGCTCGCGCAGGGATTCGAGGACAAAGTCGAACTGCCGGCGCGAATGTTCCGGCAAGGCCCAGTAGCCCGGCTCGAAAATGTAAATGGGTAGAATCGGCGCGCCGCTCGCCACCGCCGCAAGGAGCGGGGCGTGGTCATGAACCCGGAGGTCCCGTTTGAACCAGACAAGGTGAACACCAGGCATGGAACAAACATAGAACATTCAGGAACGAGCGACAAGAGCCTCCTGAAAACTGGACGCTTCCCGGCGCCACCCTAGTTCCAAGTCAAAGAAGGCCAGGGAGGCACCCGTGTCCATTGCGATCATCGGCGCCGGCATGTCCGGACTTTCCGCTGCAGAAGTGCTTTCCCGCAGCGGCCGCACCGTGCGTCTGTTCGACAAGGGACGCGGCGCGGGGGGGCGCATGGCCACGAGGCGCACCAGCGTCAACGGCACGGATCTCACCTTCGATCATGGGGCGCAGTATTTCACGGCGCGCTCGCCGGAGTTTCGTTCGGAAGTTTCCCAATGGCTGGACACAGGTGTCGTGGCGCGCTGGGATGATGATCAGGCCGAAGGCAAAGCCGGCGAGCGGTTTGTCGGCGCGCCTTCCATGAACAGCGTGCTGAAGGCGATGGCCACGCCGCTGGATGTTTCCTGGGGCGCAGAGGTGGCGGCAATCGACGGCAAGCCCGGCACCTGGAGCCTGAAGTTCCGAGACGGCTCCAAGGCAGGGCAATTCGAAACCGTGATCGTTGCGGTGCCCGCCGAACAGGCCGCGACACTGCTCGCGCCGGTTTCGCCGGGTTTGTCTGCCAATGCGAAGAAGATGCGCTCGGAGCCCTGCTGGGCGGTGATGCTTGCCTATGCGCAGCCGACCCGGATCGTCAGCCGCAGCTTCGAGCCGGAGGATGGTCCGCTGGTCTGGACGGCGCGCAACTCGTCGAAATATGGACGCACGGACGCGGAGACCTGGGTGCTGCATGCCCGGCCGGACTGGTCGGCTGCACATATCGAAGCGCCCGCTGCCAAGGTCGCCGAGCAACTCGTGGATTCCTTCCGTGAACAGACGGGTGCGGGAGAGCCGGACTTCGCCGAGGCGCACCGGTGGCGGTATGCGCGCGTGGCAGAACCGCTAGGCTCTCCCTTCCAGCTGGAAGCCGCATCGGGCCTCGCTACCTGCGGTGACTGGCACCTCGGCGCCCGCGTCGAGGCGGCCTGGACAAGTGGACGCTTGCTAGCGACGGAATTGTTGCGCTAGAGAAACGACTTCAATCTCAGGTTTGTGGAAAACCTGTGGGGAAGTTGTGGGTTCCCGGCATGGCAGCCGATGGGGAGGGCTTCTTTGATCGCGCCGGGCGTCCGGCGGCAGGCGCGCTCGTGGAAGCGGTGCCGGATCGCCGCCGCGCGCACGCCGCTGCTTTTGGCCTCAAACTTCGCCATCCTTGGAAATCGGCCTCCGAGACGCTGAGCGCAGGGCAGCGCCGCGCCCTGGCGAAACTTGCTTCTGTGCTCGGCGTAGGCGGGACCGTGGCACCGGATATCCTGGCTGTGCTCTTCGGAGCAGCGGGTTTTGTCGTGTTCGCGGCGATCCTCGTCTTCCGGATCGGGACTTATCTCGCAGGCTTGAAGACAGGGGATGAAGCGCCCGCCTGGTCGCCGGATGTGGCGGAGGATTGGCCCGTCTATACACTGCTGATCGGGCTGAAGGACGAGGCCGAAACCGCGCCGCAGCTGGCCGCTGCCCTTCGCGCGCTCGATTATCCGGCAGACCGGCTTGATTTGAAGTTGCTGATCGAGACGGGCGATGATGCCACGGCCTTTGCGCTGCGGCGCGAAAGCTGGCCGAAGGGCACCGAGCTGCATGTGGTGCCGCCGGGATTGCCGCGGACAAAGCCGCGGGCGCTGAACTATGGGCTGGCGACGGCACGCGGCGAGTTTGCCGTGGTCTATGACGCGGAAGACCGTCCGCACCCGGATCAGTTGAAAGCGGCGGTAAGTGCCTTCCGGTCAGCGGGGGAGGAGCTCGCCTGCGTTCAGGCGCCGCTGGTGGGCGAAGGCGCGGCGGGCTGGATCGCCGGGCAATGGGCGCTGGAATATGCGGTCCAGTTCGGCCGTATCCTGCCGGGCCTGGCCCAGTGGCGCCTGCCGGTGATGCTGGGCGGCACGAGCAACCATTTCCGGCGCGCGGCGCTGGAGGCGGCGGGCGGCTGGGATGCCTGGAATGTCACCGAGGACGCTGATCTGGGGCTGAGGCTCGCGCGGTCCGGCCGGCAGGTCGGGATGATTGCGCCGCCGACACTGGAGGCGCCGCCGGAGAAGCTGCGGGTCTGGCTCGCCCAGCGCACGCGCTGGCTGAAGGGCTTTGTGCAGACCTGGCTTGTGGTGATGCGACGCCCCGGCGAGGCGTTGCGCGAGTTGGGGCTGGGCGGGTTCCTCGCGATGCAGCTGACGCTCGGCGCGGCGATCCTGTCGGCGCTGGTGCATGGGCCCTGGGCGGTGTGGCTGGCGCTGAGCCTGATGCTGCCGGGCGCCAGTCCTGCGCCTCTTTTCCTGGCGGTGGCGGCTGTGTCCTACTCGGCGGGCATAGTGATGGCGCTCGCCGCGCCGGGTCGAAGGGATTGGCGGCGCGTTTGGCTTTCGCTGACCTTGCCCTTCTACTGGCCGCTGCAGACTCTGGCCATGATGCGCGCGCTCTACGGCCTGGCGAAGTGTCCTCATTTCTGGGCGAAGACGCCGCATACTGTTCGCTAGCAAGCGGCTACCGGCTTATTGTTCCGGCATCGAAACGTTCTGCTTGGGTTCTCTTGCCGCCTGATGCATTCTGACGCCGCGTGAACGCTTGGCGGACGCGGGTCGCGGGCTTAGGGTGGCGCCAAAGACCGCACCATCCGAGGGAGTAAGCCGATGGCCTATGACAATGCCGAGCAACTCGAGGCGTTCCGCGCCGACACCCGCAAGTGGCTGGAGGAGAATTGCCCGCCCTCGATGCGCACGCCGATGCCGGATGACGAGGTTGTGTGGGGCGGGCGTAACGCCACCTTTAAGAACCCTGAGTCCAAACTCTGGCTCGACCGGATGGGCGAGAAGGGCTGGACCTCGCCGGAATGGCCCAAGGAGTATGGCGGCGGCGGCCTCAGCCGCGCCGAGGCGCGCGTGCTGGAACAGGAAATGCGCCGCATCAAGGCGCGCCCGCCGCTCTTCTCGTTCGGCCTGTGGATGTTTGGCCCGGCGCTGCTTGAGTTCGGCAATCACGAACAGAAGCTGCGCTTCATCCCGGATATCCTGAAGGGCAAGACGCGCTGGTGCCAGGGCTATTCGGAGCCGGGCGCGGGATCCGACCTCGCCGGCCTGCAGACGCGCTGCGAGGACAAGGGTGATCATTACCTGATCAATGGCCAGAAGGTCTGGACATCGTATGCCGACAAGGCGGACTGGATCTTCTGCCTTGTGCGCACCGATACCTCGACCAAGCATGAAGGCATCAGCTTCATCCTGTTCGACATGAAGAGCCCGGGCGTGGAAGCGCGTCCGATCCAGCTGATCTCAGGCGAAAGCCCGTTCTGTGAAACCTTCTTCACCGATGTGAAGGTTCCGAAGGATCAGCTGGTCGGCCGCGTGAATGGTGGATGGGAGATTGCCAAACGGCTGCTGCAGTTTGAGCGCTCATCGATTTCGGCAGGCGGTTTCGGCGGCACGGGCGGCTCGGGTATTCTCGGGCCGGAAGACTATGCCAAGCAGCATATCGGCACGGACGAATCCAGCCGCCTGATCGACGGCGACCTGCGCGGGCGCATCACTGATCACAAGATGTATGCCAAGGCCTTCTCGCTTACTGTTCAGCGCCAGACCGAGCAGGCGAAAGCCGGGCAGGCAGTGGGTCACACAGCCTCGATCCTGAAATACGGAGCGGCCAAGATGAACCAGGACCGGCACGAATTGCTGATCGAAGCGCTCGGCACCGAAGGCCTCGGCTGGGAAGGCGAGGGCTTTGACAAGAATGCCAAGAAGGTCACGCGCCAGTGGCTGCGCTCGAAAGGCAACTCGATCGAGGGCGGCACGTCGGAGATCAACCTCAATGTCATTGCCAAGCGTGTGCTCGGCCTGAAGGAGCACCAATAGTCATGACCTTCGTACTCACTGAAGACCAGGACATGCTGCGCGAAACGGCGATGGCATTTGTGGCAGGCGAGTTGCCGGTGTCGCACCTTCGCGCACTTCGCGACAAGGGTGCCAATGGAGACGACCCGGCGACGCGCAAGAAGCTCGCTGAGCTCGGCTTCTTTGGCGTGATCATTCCGGATGAGCCGGGCGCGGAGACGTTCGGTCTCGTCGGCCTCGGGCAGATCCTCGAGGCGCAGGGGCGCACGCTGGCGGCAACTCCGCTGCTGCAAACCGCGCTGATTGCGGCCTCTGCCCTGCAGCTTGGCGGCACGCCGGCACAGAAGGCCGAATGGTTGCCGAAGATCGCGGCGGGCGAGGCAACGTTCGCTCTGGCGCTGGACGAGTCTGCGCACTTCTCGCCCTACACCATTGCCACGGAAGCCGAACGCAATGGTCAGGGCTTCACGCTCAATGGCCTGAAGAAATATGTGCCGGACGCGCACTATGCCGGCATGCTGATTGTCGTTGCACGGACGTTCGGCGAAGCGGGCGATCGCCACGGCCTCAGCCTGTTCCTCGTGCCCGCCAATGCCAAGGGCGTCAACGTCCAGAAACTGAACACGGTGGACAGCCACGGCGCCGCGCATGTCAGCTTCGACAATGTGCACGTGCCGGATACCGCCCTGATCGGCCCCGCCGACGAAGGCGCCGACATCCTTGATCCGGTGCTCGACCGCGCAGCAATCGGCCTTGCTGCCGAAATGCTCGGCTCGGCGCAGGCCGCCTTTGACATGACGCTGGAATACCTCAACAACCGCAAGCAGTTCGGCCAGCTGATCGGCTCGTTCCAATCGCTGCAGCACCGCGCGGCGAAGATGTTCGTTGAGCTCGAGATGACGCGCTCCTGCGTCGCGGCCGCGCTAGGCGCCGTGGACGCGGGCAAGTCGGATGTTGCCGAACTCGCCAGCCTCGCCAAGGCGCGGGCGAGCGAACTGGTCCATCTCGTCTCCAACGAGTGCGTGCAGATGCATGGCGGCATCGGCATGACCGATGCGGCCGAGCCGGGCTTCTACATGAAGCGGGCCCGCGTGCAGGAAGCGCTCTACGGCTCAGCCAGCTGGCACCGCGACCGGTATGCGCGGCTGAACGGGTATTGATCCGCAGGCCGACAAGATGAAAGCGCCGGAGGGTTTCTCCGGCGCTTCTTTTTTGTGGCGCGGCGCGCCTAGTTTTCGATCTGGTAGATCATGCAGACACTGGACGAGACAGCTTGCTTGCGATCGTCAGATGGCAGGTTGAGGGCGTCAATGTCTGCCTGTGTGATTGTGACCTGGCGCCCATCAATCATGCCGGAGGCTACAGGCGGCGGGGGCGCCGGTGGGGGCGGCGGCGGTGCATAGGCGGGCGCCGCCGAGTAATAATCATAGTCACTGCCGGCCATGGATGCCCAGTTGCCGAGGCAAGGGCCGCTGCCTTCCTGAACGACCATCAGCTTGCCGAGCTTGGCGCCGCTTGCCTTCGCCGTTGCGGCCGCGCGTGCGGCGGCATCTTTCACGGCGGCTTCATAGGCGCTGCGGTTCAGCTCGGTCGTACGCTCGAGATAGGTAGACAGGCCCGTCGAATTTTCCGGGCCGAGCGCCAGGGCGCCGGCGCGGGCCGTGCCGGCCTTCGACACGTCTTCCACGGTGACCGACAGGGAGACGCGCGCCTCATAGGCGCGGATCTTGTCGGAGCGTTCATTGTCGATCCGGTTTCCATCTTTGTCCTTGTACTGCTCATACAGGGCTGTGACGTTCACCGATGTCTGGATGATCGAGTTGTCTCCGGCGACTTTCTTGATCGTTTCATAGGCCAAGCGGCCGCGCTCGACGGCGAGCTGCATGGCTTTCTTGGAGTCCTTGTCAGTCTCAAGATAGGTCACCGAGAAGTTCGCGCGGTTCGGGGCGACCTGCATTTCGGCGCGGCCGAGCACTTCGATCACTGGAACGCGAGTCCAGTAAGGCGTGGTGAAGGCCTGGTTCTGGAAATCGGGCGCGCCTTGCGCGAGCGCTGGCAGGAAGGCGGCCGTTGCGGCCGCCGCCATCAGCCCGCCGGCAACGCGAGCTAGAAAAGTCCGGTTTGTCATGTGAATCCCCACTAAGACATGTTGAGTGTGCCGCCGCATCGAGGCGGCAACGCTTTGACTATCCACGCCTTATTGTGTCGGCACAATGACCGGCTTGGGGCCTTACGAGCTCGGTTCCGATTGCAGCATCGTGTAGCGCTCGATGCCGATCCGCTCGATCAGGGCGAACTGCTTCTCGAGGAAGTCGACATGCTCCTCCTCATTGTGCAGGATCTTGCCGAACAGATCGCGGCTCACATAGTCGCGCACCTTCTCGCAATGCTCCATTGCGTCGCGAAGCACCGGGATCGCGATGTTCTCGAGCTTCATGTCGCATTCGAGGATTTCCTGCACGCTCTCGCCAATGTGCAGCTTGCCGAGGTCCTGCAGGTTCGGCAGGCCGCCGAGGAAGAGGACGCGCTCGATCAGCCAGTCGGCGTGATGCATTTCCTCGATCGATTCCTCGTGTTCCTTCTTGCTCAGCTTCGACACGCCCCATTCGCGCAGCATGCGCGAGTGTAGGAAGTACTGGTTGATCGCGGTCAGCTCGTTCTTCAGGGCGAGATTGAGGAATTCGATGACTTTCTTGTCGCCTTGCATATGCGGCTCCGTCGGCTGGGAGGGTTACGGGGATTCACTTAGCCTTATAGGCGAGCGAGACTGCCGGCGCAAGAAAAAATCCAATAAAATCAATTGCATATGCAAGTGCGATACAGTTGCAAACGCGCAGACGGGCGCACGCTGCGGCGCAGCAAAGTGTTTGAATTTACTGGAGATTGGCGGCCGGCAGCGGCCTATTCGGCGGCCAGGATGCGGGCGTCGGACGCGCAACGGTCCATCTGTTCGGCAATCATTTCGCCGATGGTGGTCGAGCATTTTCCGCAATTGAACTTGCAACCATGGTGCGCCTGCACAGCGTTGGGGCTGCGCGCGCCCGATTCGACGGCTTGGCGCACCGAGCGGCAGTTGATCCGGTTGCAGACGCAGATGATCATGAGAACCATTTGCAACACTTGCGAATGACTGTCAACTGCAGTTCTTGGGAGGGCTCGCCAGACGATCCCTTGCCAATTCTGCGCCTTTGCGTACCGTTTCGCATGGCAGGGGCCCATCCGATCCGTTATCCGCGCCGGCAGGCGTCGCGCTGGTGCCTGCGGCAATTGACCGGCGGGCTCATCCGGCATTTCGGCGACCTTGAAGTCACGGGCCTCGAACACGTGCCTAAAACCGGGCCGGTCATTCTCGCCCCCAACCATTTCTCGTTCACCGACGCGCCGCTGCTTCTCTATGCCTGCCCGCGCCTCGTCGAATTCATCGGCGGCGCGGAGCGTCCGAACTCGCCGGTCTGGACGCGCATGATCCCGCAGGCCTGGGGCTTCATCCGCGCCTATCGCGGGGGCTTCAGCCGCTCCACCCTGACCGCCTCGCTGGGCGTGCTGGAACAGGACGGCGTGCTCGGCATTTTCCCCGAAGGCGGCAACTGGGCAAACCTGCTGCGCCCGGCGCGGCCCGGCCTCGCCTTTATCGCGTTGCACAGCCGCGCGCCGGTCGTGCCCGTCAGCATCACCGGTTCGGAGACGCTGCTCGCCAAGCCGCGCGAAGCGGTCGGCGTCCGGTTCCATCCGCCCATCCTGCCGCCCGATATAAATGAAAGCGGGCGGGCGAGACGCCGCGCGCTTGATGCTTTTGGTGAAACAGTGATGGCGGCGGTTGCGACCGGCCTTCCGGATGCCAAGCGCGGTTGCTATTCAACCGATCCTGCGGCCCGCGCGGCGGCCGAAGCCGTCTCGGCCTTTCCTTTTCATCAGCCCGAAATGCGCGGCATGTGAGCGAGGCGTCTCAGGCCTGCCAGCCGAACACGTCCTCGATGCCCAGCCCGAAGACGCGCGCGATGCGGAACGCGCTCTCAAGCGAGGGTGAGTACTTTCCCAGCTCTATGGCGATGATCGTCTGGCGCGTCACGCCGATTGCCTCGGCAAGTGCAGACTGGCTCATCGCCCCATGCTGCTCGCGCAGCTCGCGGATGCGGTTGGTGATCGGCGGCGGCTTCGCCATGGCTCAGACGCCCCGGCGATAGAGAATGATCTGGAACGCATACTCTGCGATCTGCCCCAGCATCAGGCTGAGGAAGACGAGATGGAACAGCATGTTCCCGTTGCCATTGACCGCATAATGCCAGAGCGCGCCGAGCGCCGGCACGACCATCACATAGCCGGACCAGTTGCCGGCCTTGTCGGCGATGACCCGCTCGCGCTCGTCGGCGGGCGCGTTTGCCTCGCGCGGCGAGGTGGCGGCGAGGGCTGTCATGAGGATCACCGAGGCGATCACGATCACCACCACATAGGCGATGACGAAGCCGACAATCGGCGGCGCGGTCTGGCCCAGCGCGCGCGACGCGCTGATGACCATGTTGAGATAGAAAGCCGCGCCACCGGCGAGGATGGCCGCCATGGCCCAGGCGGTTTTCTCGCGGAAGGGAATGTTCCGGAACGTAGCGGCGGGGGACATGGGCAGGCTCCTGGCGTGTCAAAGATGTTGTACATCGACACTTAGTCGAAGATTTTTGACATGTCAAAGATTACTTACATGCCGCCTGTCCTTCGCTTGACGCCCTCCGGCGCCGCCTCTAGGTCCGCCGCTTAACCTTGATCCACCCGGCAGACCCTCTGATGACCGATCTCTCCACGCTTGCACAATCCGCCAAGGCCTGGCCGTTCGAACTGGCGCGCGCGCTGGAGAAGCGCGTGGCCGAGCAGGTGAAGGCGGGCGAGCGCAAGGCGGATGCGCCGGTGATCTTCGAGACGGGCTATGGTCCCTCGGGACTGCCGCACATCGGCACGTTCGGCGAAGTCGTGCGCACGACGATGGTGCGCCACGCGTTCGAGGTGCTGACCGCCGGCAAGTATACCACGCGCCTGATCTGCGTGTCGGATGACATGGACGGCATGCGGAAGGTTCCCGACACCGTGCCGAACCCGAAGGCGCTGGAGCAATACCTGCAAATGCCGCTGACCGTCGTGCCCGATCCGTTCGGCACGCACGCCTCCTATGGCGCGCACATGAATTCGCGCCTGTGCGCCTTCCTCGACCAGTTCGGCTTCAAGTACGAATTCCTGTCGGCGACGGAGTGCTACAAGTCGGGCCGGTTCGACGCGATGCTGCTGCGCGCCGCCGAGAAGTACCAGGCGATCATGGATGTGATGCTGCCAACGCTGGGCGACGAGCGGCGCGCCACCTATTCGCCCTTCCTGCCGATCAGCCCGAGCACGGGCCGCGTGCTCTATGTGCCGATGAAGCATGTGGACGCGGTGAAGGGCGAAGTGACGTTCACGGATGAAGATGGCACGGACGTAACGCTGCCCGTGACCGGCGGCGCCGTAAAGATGCAGTGGAAACCGGATTTCGGCATGCGCTGGGCCGCGCTCGGCGTGGACTTCGAGATGTTCGGCAAGGACCACCAAGCCAACGCCCCGGTCTATTCCAAGATCGCCCGCATCCTCGGCCACCGCCCGCCGGAACAGTACGTCTACGAACTGTTCCTCGACGAGAAGGGCGAGAAGATCTCAAAAACCAAGGGCAATGGCATCTCGGTCGAGCAATGGCTGGCCTATGCGCCGGACGAGAGCCTGGCGCTCTACCAGTTCCAGAAGCCGCGTGTGGCCAAGAAGCTGCACTTTGACGTGATCCCCAAGGCGGTCGACGAGTATCTTGCCTTCCTCGACAAGTTTCCGCAGGAAGAGGCCGCCGTACAGCTCGAAAACCCCGTCTGGCACATCCATTCCGGCAAGCCGCCGCAATGGTCGAGCCCGGTATCCTTTGCACTGCTGATGAACCTCGTGGCGGTGGCGAACCCGACGGACGTCTCGCAGCTCTGGGCCTATATCGCCCGCTATGCGCCCGGCACCTCGCCTCAGACGCATCCGCTGCTGAATGATCTCGCCGGTTACGCGATGCGCTATTACCGCGATTTCATCCTGCCGGCCAAAACCTTCCGTGCGCCGACGGACCAGGAGCGCGCGGCGATGGCCGACCTTGCGACGCGCCTTCGCACCTTCCCGGACGAGCCGACCGGCGAGAACCTGCAGACGATGACGTTCGAAGTCGGCAAGACGCATGGCTTCGAAAACCTGCGGGACTGGTTCAAGGCGCTCTATGAAGTGCTGCTCGGCCAGGAGCAGGGGCCGCGCTTCGGCAGCTTCGCTGCGCTCTACGGCGCCAGCGACACCGCGAAGTTGATCGACGAGGCGCTGGCGCGCTGAAGCGCTGCGCACAAGGGTGGGAAGGAGCGAGGCAGGAGACATGACGCGCCAACCGGACCCTCCGAGCGCTGGCCGCAGGCCGCCCAACATCATCCTCGTGCTGACGGATGATCTGGGTTACAGCGACATTGCCCCCTATGGCGGCGTTTTCGAGACGCCGGCCCTGTCGCAAATGGCGCGCGAGGGTTTCCTTGCCACCGACTATTACAGCCCCGCGAACATCTGCACGCCTGCCCGTGCCGGTATCCTCACGGGCCGGTATCCCTTGCGCACCGGTCTCGGCTTTGAAGTGATCATGCAGGGCGATGACCGGGCCCTGCCACACAGTGAGGTCACGATCGCGGCGGCGCTCAAGCCTGCATACGCCACCGGCCTGTTCGGCAAGTGGCACCTTGGCCATCGCGCGCCCGACTGGTTGCCGACGACTTACGGCTTCGACCGGTTTGTCGGCATACCCTACAGTCACGACATGGCGCCGCTTTCGGTCTTTGAGGCGAATGCAGGCGAAGCGGCGCGCGAGTACAGCTTGCCCTTCGAGGCCCTGCAGGAAGAATTCTACACTGAGGCCGAACGCTTCATCGAGGCCAACCGCGACCGTCCCTTCTTCATCAAGCTGGCGCTCAGCGCGCCGCATCTGCCCAACTATCCGCCGGAGGTGTTGCAGGGAAAATCGCGCGTCGGCCCCTATGGCGACTCGATCCTTGAGATTGATGCGATCATGGGCCGTCTGTTCGCGAAGCTCGGCGCGCTCGGCCTCGGCCGCGACACCCTGGTGATCTTCACGTCCGACAATGGCCCATGGTTTGAAGGATCAAGCCTGCCGCTCCGCGACCGCAAAGGCGGCTCCGGATATGATGGCGGCTACCGCGTTCCTTTCCTCGCCTGGTGGCCGGGGGAGGTGCCGGCGGGCCAGCGCTCGACCGCCATCGTCTGCGGCATCGACCTGTTTCCGACCTTCTGTGCCCTCGCCGGCGTCGACGTGCCGGAGGGACTAGAGATCGACGGACAGGATATCTCCGGCGTGCTGATGCGCGGGGCGCCTTCCCCGCATGATCAGATCCTCCTGTTCAACAACTTCGACGTGGTCGCCGTTCGCACCCAGCGCTGGAAGTATGTCGCGGAGACGTACTATCGCACCATGCGCGTGCCGCTCGCGCGCTGGGGACATGAGGAACTCTACGACATGTCGGCCAGCGAATCCGAAAGCTACAGCCTTGCGCGCTACGAGCCCGCTGTGCTTGAGGAAATGAAGCAGCGCCTCGCGGCAGCGCGCGCGGAGTTCAAGCCCTACAATACGGGCATACCGGATTTCTTCCGGGCCTTTTCCGAGCAGCTCAGGCAGCGGCAGGACTAAGTCTGAGACACGAAGGATTGTTAAGCTGCAAGTCTCGTCAAACGCGGCTATGACAGCTCAATTCTCAGGAGGAGCTTCGCCATGCGTTCGACGATCCTCGCTGCGTTCGCCTTCGGTGTCCTGCCGCTGTCCGGTTGCGTTGCCACCAGGATAGTGACCGCGCCGATCAGCCTTGCAGGCGATGCGCTGGAGGCAACCGGCAAGAGCGTCGTGATGGTCGGTGGCACTGCGGTGCGGGTGACCGGCGACGCGCTCGACGGGCCGGATGAAATGGTCCGTCTCACGGTGACCTACAAGAAGGGCAGGGTTGAGCGCTCCGAGGAGCGGATCGTCAAGGCCAAGCATGTCGAGCGTGAGATCAAGAAGATGAGCAAAGAGGGCAAGGTCATCGACATTGAGGTCTCGCCCGTCAGCTGACCCCGCACAAGAAAATGCCCCGGAAGCGGATCAGCGCGACCGGGGCAAGTGTTCCGGGGGAAGATTACTCTACTGCGCCGCTGAAATCAGCGAGGTCCTGGCTTTCGGAAGCCTACCCATCGGCCAGCCTGCCCAAAGGTCGGCTTCGTGGGTCTTGGCTTTCAGCACAGCGGCTTCCTTCACATGGCCAAAGCCGCGGATCTCGTCCGGTACCTTTGCGATTTCCACGGCGAGGGCATGGTTTGCCGCCGTGAGCTCGCGCGCAATGCGGCCAAGATTGTCGAGATAGGTGTCGCGCAGCGCGCGCTCCATCTTGCGCTCTTCGGTATAGCCGAACAGGTCGAGTTTGGTGCCGCGCAGGCCCTTGAACTTCGCCAGCACCTTGAAGCCGGTCATCATCCAGGGGCCGAAATGCTTCTTCTCGAGATGGCCGTGGAGATCCTTTTTCGAGATCATCGGCGGGGCGAGCCAGAAGCGCAGCTTGCCGCCCTTGAACTGACTGGCCAGCTGCTCTGCAAACTTTCCGTCCGTATAGAGACGGGCCACTTCATACTCGTCCTTGTAGGCCATCAGCTTGTAGGCATAGGTCGCCGCAGCGCGGGTGAGGTTTTCGCCCAGGCCGTCTTTTTTTTCGGCGCTGCGCACCTCGTCCACGATGGCGCGGTAGCGCGCGGCATAGGCGGCGTCCTGATAGGCGACTAGACGCGCCGCGCGGTCCTCGATCAGGTCATCCAGCGATTTCTGCTCAACATGTCCGCGCGGGTCCGTCTGCGCGGCGAGGCGCTCCGGCGCGGCGGCGGCGAGGCGGCCGATATTGAAGGCCGCCATGTTGTCTTCGACCTTCGTACCATTGAGGCGGATGGCGCGGTAAAGGCCGCGCAGCGAGACCGGCACCTTTCCCTTCTGCCAAGCGTATCCGGCCATGATCATGTTGGTGTAGATGGCCTCGTGCAGATAGCCGACGGCGAGGGCCTCGGCATCAAACGCGCCGAACTCCGCAGCCTGGCGCTTCACGCGCGCCGAGAGCAGCTCGCTCTCATAACGTTTCGACCGGTTACGGATGAATTCCGATGTCGGTGTAACGTCTGAGTTTGCAAACGCGGCGGTGCGGCCGGCATCCATCAGGTTGAGCGCATCGCCGCCGGCAGCCACGACCAAGTCGCAGGCGATCACGCAATCGGCGCTGGCGGGCGGTACGCGGCCAGTCGAGATCAACTCGGGCTCACGCGCGAAGCGGATATGGCTCAGCACCGGGCCGCCTTTCTGCGCGAGGCCAGTCATGTCGAGTGAGGACGCGGCATTACCGTCCACATGCGCGGCCATGGCCAGCACGGCAGCAACCGTGGTTACGCCGGTTCCGCCCACGCCGGTGAAAAGGATGTTCCAGGGCTGGGCGAGGCTCGGCGTCTCGGGCAGGGGCAGGCCGTCGGCGTTGAACTCATGGCGGGGCTGCGCCTCCCAGGCCGGTTCGCCGTCCTTGATGGTCACGAAGCTCGGGCAGAAGCCCTTGAGGCAGGAGAGATCCGTGTTGCAGGTCGACTGGTTGATCCGGCGCTTGCGTCCGAGCTCGGTTTCGATCGGCTCCACCGAGAGGCAGTTCGATTTGACTGAACAATCGCCGCAGCCCTCACACACCTCGGTATTGATGATCGTCCGCACACGGTCCGGCTGGATCATGCCGCGCTTGGAGCGGCGGCGCTTCTCGGTTGCGCACATCTGGTCATAGATGATGACCGAGACGCCGCGCGTCTCGCGTAGTTTCATCTGGACATCTTCAAGGTCGTCGCGGTGATGGATGGTCACGCTGCGCGGCAGGTCCTTAACCCCGGCATAGCGGGTGGGGTCTTCCGTCACGATACGGATTGTCTTGACGCCTTCCGCTTCGACCTGCTGGGCGATCATCGCCGGCGTCTGGCCGGACTCCACATGCTGCCCGCCGGTCATCGCGACCGCGTCATTATAGAGGATCTTGTAGGTCATGTTCGCGCCGGAGGTCACGGCCGCGCGGATGGCGAGGCTGCCCGAATGCGAATAGGTGCCGTCGCCGAGATTGACGAAGACGTGGTTTTCCTCTGTCGCCCAGTGCTGGCCGACCCAGCCGATCCCTTCGCCGCCCATCTGGCTCGTCATGTCGGTTTTCCGGTCCGGCATGAAGTTCGCCATATAGTGACAGCCGATGCCGGCCAGCGCACGGCTGCCTTCCGGCACGACGGTCGAGGTATTGTGCGGGCAGCCCGAGCAGAAGTGCGGCGAGCGTACGGTGGGCGAGGCATTGGTGCGAGCAGCTTCGCTGGCGCGGCCGACGCGGTCGAAATACGCGGTGGCGCGCGAGGTATCCCAGCCAGAGGGCAGGGCATGCATCAGCGCGCTGGCGATTTCCGGAATGGTCAGAGAGGCGATGTCGGAGAGCAGCGGCGCGCCGCTTGCATCCTTCTTGCCTTCGATGACCGGGCGGCGGCTATCCGGCAGATCGTACAGCGCGGCCTTGAGCTGCGCTTCGATCAGAGGGCGCTTGTGCTCGATGACGATCACCCGCTCGAGGCCTGTGCAGAATTCGCGGATGCCTTGCGGCTCCAGCGGCCAGGGCATGGCCACCTTATAGATTGTCAGGCCAAGCGCGCCGGCCTCCTGCGGGCTGAGGCCTAGGGCCGCGAGCGCTTCGAACACGTCGCGCGCCGCCTGCCCGGTAACGATCAGGCCGAGGCGCGGGCGCGGCGACGGCAGGATCACATGGTCAAGCCGGTTGGCGCGCACATAGGCCTGCGCGGCGGGCAGCTTGATCTGGCGAAGGCGCGCTTCCTTGTTCAGCGGCACGTCGCCCCGGCGCATGTGAACGCCGTCCTCGGGCAGCGCGAAAGCGGGGCGCTGGATCGCGAAACGGGCAAGGTCGATATTCACCACCGCACCGGAATCCATCGTGTCGGCGAGCGCCACGAGGCCAACCCAGGCACCGGAGAAGCGGCTCATCTCCCAGCCATGGATGCCGTAGTCGAGCACGTCCTGGATCGACGCCGGATTGAGCGTCGGAATCTCGGCGTCCTGCATCGCGTATTCGGACTGCGAGGGCAGGGTGGAGGATTTGCAGTTATGGTCGTCGCCCACCACCGCGAGCACGCCGCCTAGCGCCGAAGTGCCGGCGGCGTTCGCATGTTTGAACACGTCGCCCGTGCGGTCGACGCCCGGCGCCTTGCCGTACCAGATGCCGAAAAGGCCATCGAACTTCGCGCCGGGAAACAGGCCAAGCTGCTGCGAGCCCCAGACGGCGGTGGCGCCAAGGTCCTCGTTCAGGCCTTCCCAGAACTTGATGTCGTGCACATCGAGCCGCTGCTGCACCGCGCGCAGCTGTTGGTCATAACCGCCCAGCGGCGAGCCGCGATAACCGGAAATGAAGCCGCCCGTATTGTGTCCGGCGGCGCGGTCCAAGCGCTTGCGATCAAGCGGCAGGCGCACCAGCGCCTGGATGCCCGTCATGTAAGCCTTGCCCTCGACAAGATCGTATTTGTCGTCCAGCGTAACTTCGCGGTGTTTCATGAACGCGCATCCTCGACTTCAGCTCTGGTAGATTATTGGCTGAATCGCGCGAAAATGCTTGCCTAACTTGCGCAACTTTTGCTATTTCCCGCAATATATTTCCACATAATATCGGGTTGGCGGAAAATTGTCCCAAGAATTAGATAGCGTTGACGCCCGCATCCTGGACCTTATCCAGCGCGATGCAAGCCTGTCCGTGGCCGAGATTGCCGAGCGCGTCGGCCTGTCGTCGTCGCCGTGCTGGCGCCGCATCAAGCGCATGGAAGAAGCCGGCTTCATCCTCGGCCGCGTGACGCTGATCAACAATCATGCGCTGGGCCTCGACTTTGAAGTGATTGCCAGCGCCAAGCTCGCCCTTCCGAGCCGCGAGAATCTGGAAGCCTTCGAAGCCATGGTGCAGGCCTGGCCGGAAGTGATGGAATGCATGACAGTAACCGGCGCGGTCGACTACATGTTGCACATCGTGACGACCGACATGCACGCCTATGACAATTTCCTGCGCGACAAGCTGCTCGGCTCCAAGCTCGTCTCCGACGTCCAATCCCGCATTGTCATACGGGTTGCAAAGAAAACCACCGCCTTGCCGCTCGGCCTCGTGCGCCAGACGACCAAGGTTACGGATTGACCGGCCTCAGCGCAGGTCGAAGGCCGAATAGTCAGACACTTTCACGCCCGGCAGCACGTCTGCGCCTGCCGCCTCATGCGCCGCAATGCCGGTCTTCAGGGCTTGCCCAATATCCGTGTCCGGATCTTCTGCGTCCGCGAGGATCATGGCAATCGGCCGCTGCGGCGCAGTGAGTTCCGGGCAGACGGCCTTGCCGCCCGGACAGGCGACCTTCGCGCGGCTGTAGCCAAGGTCCAGCATGCTGGTCGGCAATGCGCCATCTTCACAGGGCAGGTTTGCGCCAATCGCCGTGCGCAGGGCATGCCCGCGGGTGAAAGACAGGAAGGTGTTCTGCACCGATGTGCCTTCCACAGATGCCGCCCCGACCGCGATCACCCGGGTCAGGCTACAGATGCCGGCACCCAGGTCCAGCTTGCTGAACGCTGTCTCGACCGGTTCGCTGAGGCCGGCAGTGAAGATCGAATCCGCGCGGGCATAGGTCCAGGTCTCGTCGCCAACGAGCACATATGCCGTGAACTCCGCGCTGCGCCCGGCTCCGTCAGTGCCTGTAAAGCGCGCCGTCTCGCGCCAGCGTACATCGGAGAAGAGGGGCGGGGGCTCGGGCAGGGCCTCTGGCTGCAAGGTCTCCGGGGTCTCTTCGGCAACCGCGGGCTGCGGATCGGCCACAAGTGCTGGCTCGGGCTCTGGTTCTGGCTCCGGCGCCGCTTGCACTGGCGGCGAAACGATCCGTGCGGCGGCCGGCATCGCGGCGGCGGTCAGTATCGGGTCCTCGCCGATCTCGCCGGGCTGGAGGCGCAGCGACCACCAGGTCGCCCACAGCCCCAGCAGGAACAGCAGCAGCAGCAACAGGTAAACCCAGGCAAGGCTGCGCTTTTTCTTCTCCGGCGGCGGCAACTCATAATAGTCAGACATGCGCGGCTCCCCTCGCTGCGTGCGTACTATAACCTGAAAATCACGGCATGCGATCAGAAGTCTAACGCCCGGCGTCCGGCGAAGTTGCCGATACCTGTGTGACGTGCCCGTCCGAGCGCAGGAAGCGCTGTGCTTCGCCGCCCGGCCAGGCTTTCAGGTAGGTGACAAAATCGTTCGGATTGATGCCAACCTGGTCCGGCCCCTGGAAGAAAGCTGCGGGTTCAAAACACAGCCACGCAAGCGGGCGCTCCGGCGTGGCCTCAGCCCCGGCGGCGTCCATCATCGCCAGAAGCGCGCGGCGAACCTCCGCCGGCGGATATTGCAGGAAGACGGAATGATAGATCACGGTCAGGCCCTTGGCAGGCCGCGCGGCGAGCTTCGCCTTCAGCCAGTCGGCCGCGTCTGCCTTGTCGACGGCAATGCCTGTCTCGTTCGCCAGCGCGATGGCAGCATCAATCCGGGCGAGACGTTCGGGTTGGTCCGGCCAGACATAGGATTTCAGGCGATGGGCGGCCTCGCGGCTCGCAACACTGATCGGGTTCTGGTCGCAGGCCGCGCGTGAGGCGATCTCCACAGATGCGCCGAGATGTTCCGGCGGCGGACAATTCCAGACGGTACTGATACTCACGGGGCTTGAGCCCTGCCGGGCCCAGTTGCCTGTCTGGTAATTGAACCTGTCCCAGTTCTGGTTCAGCCCGGCGCTGGCGCCGAGTTCCAGAAGGTGCATCGGCCCCGGATAGCGGGCGGCGAGGTGCAGGAAGCCGGGCAGCAGCGCGATGGAGCGGCGCACTTCATTCGTCTGCGGAGGAGAGCCGAGGAAAGCCCTTGCCGCCGGCGCGGTCTTTACAAGCCAGTCCCGCGCCAGGGGCCAGATGTTCTCCATCGACCAGCTCGGAACGCGCTCCGGATATGCGCCGGCGAGCGCGGTCGCGGCGCCTGTCAGCACACTGTGGTGAAGGTATCCGGCCAGCCGCAACGACAAGGCATCGCGCCGCGGATTTCCCGCCCAGTTCTCTACGAGATCGGCAACCGGGCCGTCCTCTTCGATATCACTCGCCATAACATGGCAGAGGTCACGCATGAAGGGCGATCCAAGCGCCTCGCAGAAAGTCGCCTGCTCGCGGAAATGCGCGATGATGTCTGCGGAAGTAGGTCGCTCGCTCATGTGTTCACCGAAGGATGGAGGTGGGGTTTGTAGCCAGCCCGAAGGGCTTCGCAGGTAATGCGCGGCGTCAGGCGCAGGCCGTCTGTATGCAGACGCTCTCTCGGCCCGTACCCCGCGAAGGACCAGCGCCGCGCTGCGCCGTCATGTTTCAGCCAGGCATCGTCGCCGGCGGCATATATCGCGCCATCAGGCAGGGTCTGCGGCGACACAGCTTCCCGCTCCATAGCGCCGCTGAGAACGCTCTGGATCTCGCCTGCGGCCAGCGCGTCGAGGGCATCAATGGACTGGCCGCCCTCCAAATGACCGCTTCGCAGGAGCCCTTCCCGGAACGACGCCGCCTCCGTCCGCCGGCACTCGAAGCAGGGGCGATGGCCACTGGCCAGCGCGGTTGCTTCATCGAGAAAGAAGAGTTCGGTATAGAGGCCCGGCTGCATCAGTTTGCGCCGCCGGCCCTTGAAACTCAGCACACAGATGATCCAGCGCCGGGAGGTCCAGCGCCTGTCTTTCAAAGTCTGGTCATCCCGGTGGAAACAGCCCCCCCCGGTTGCCCATGAACAGGCCGCGATCCGGGGCGGCGTGAAGCAGGCCAAACGGATCGGACCGGTTCTGGAGCGGCATGGCGCCTCCGCGGCGGGATCAGGCCCGCTCGACCGCCATGGCGATGCCTTCGCCGCCGCCGATGCACAGCGAAGCCATGCCCTTCTTGGCGCCGCGATCCTCCATCGCCGCGATCAGCGTGATCAGCACGCGTGCGCCCGAGGCGCCGATCGGGTGGCCCATCGCGCAGGCGCCGCCATTCACGTTGACGCGGTCATGGCTGATGCCGAGCTCCTTCATCGCGATCATCGGAACGACCGCGAACGCTTCGTTGACCTCCCAGAGGTCGACATCCTCGACCTTCCAGCCGGCTTTCTCGAGCGTCTTGCGCATCGCGGGCACCGGCGCCGTCGTGAAGTATTCCGGCTCATGCGCGTGGCTGGAGGAGGCAACGATCTTGGCAAGCGGCTTGAGGCCGCGCTTCTTGGCTTCCGACTCGCGCATCAGCACGAGCGCAGCGGCGCCGTCCGAAATCGCCGAGGCGTTGGCGGCCGTCACCGTGCCATCCTTCGAGAAGGCAGGCTTCAGCGTCGGGATTTTCTCCGGCATGGCTTCGCGCGGCAGCTGGTCGGTGTCGATGACCGTGTCGCCCTTTTTCCCTTTGACCGTGATCGGCGTGATCTCGCGTTTGAACTTGCCGTTCTTGGTGGCGTTCTGCGCTCGCGTCAGCGTCTCGAGCGCGTAGGCATCCTGCTGCTCGCGGGTGAACTGGTACTCGCCGGCGATCTTGTCGGCGAACACGCCCATCGGGCCTTTCGCGTAGGCATCGGTCAGGCCGTCGAGCGCCATATGGTCCTCGGCGCCCATCGTTCCGTACTTGTGGCCCTTGCGCACGTTCAGCAGGTGCGGGGCGTTGGTCATCGATTCCATGCCGCCGACGATCACGATGTTTGCGTCGCCCGCGAGGATCGCATTCCGGCCCATCACGGCCGCCTGCATGCCCGATCCGCACATCTTGTTGATCGTGGTGGCTTCGAGCCCCTTGTCTTCGCCGGCTTTGATGCCGGCCTGGCGGGCGGGGGCCTGGCCCTGTCCGGCGGGCAGGCAGTTGCCCATGATCACTTCGTTCGCTTCGCCCGGCTTCAGCCCGGCCTCGGCCACGGCCGCCTTGATCGCCATGGCGCCGAGTTCGTTCGCCGAGAAGCCCGCGAGGTCTCCAAGGAGGCCTCCCATCGGGGTGCGTGCCATACCAACGATGACGACCGGATCCTTATCAGCCATTGGGCATTCCTTCCTGAAGTTTTTGTGCGGGTGCTTTAAAGAAACTTAGGCGCTGAGCGCGCCCTTTCGTCAAGTCCGGGCGGGTCAGCCTTTCAAGGCCGATTCGATATCGGACAGCAGGCCTTGATCGTCCGGGCGGACCTTCGAACTGTAGGCCTTGAGCGGCGTGCCGTCGCCCTTGATCAGGATCTTGTGGAAGTTCCAGCCGGGCTCGGCCTCCTTGCCCAGCGCGGCAATCGCCGCAGCATAGAAGGGGTGCTGGCCGGCGCCCTTGACCACATACTTTTTCGTCAGCGGGAAGGTGACGCCGTAATTGATCTCGCAGAAGGTTTTCACTTCGGCCTCGGTGCCGGGTTCCTGCGCGCCGAAATCGTTCGAGGGCACGCCGACGATGATCAGGCCTTCGTCCTTCTTGTCCTCGTACAGCGCCTGCAGGCCCTTGTATTGCGGCGTGAACCCGCATTTCGATGCGGTGTTGACGACGAGCACGGCCTTCGCGCCCAGCTGGGTGAGGTCGAGCGGCTTGCCGTTGATCGAGGTGAATTCGGTGGCGGACATGGAGGCGGTTTCCTTGGCTGGTGGCGGCGCGGCAGGTTCGCTGCGGGCCGGGGCGTCGCAGGCGGCCAGCAGGGCAGCGAGAATGATCAGGGGGAGGTGAGGGCGCATGGACGGCTCCGCAGCGGATGCCCCATGCATATAGGCGCCGCGTTGCCGTCGTCACCCCGCCGGGCGCGGCCTTATTGCGGCCCCCGGAAATTCCCTGCGGTTTCGGCAACGCGTTTGACCGGCCTGCCAAAGGCAAGCCGGCGCAAGACAGATCTTTCCTGGGTAAGTGATCAGCCGCGCAGCCGCAGGCCGGCTTCCGAGTTCTTCTGCCAGACCACATCGGCCTCGCCTTCCATGCCCACGGTGCGGGCTGTGAGGGTGACGACAGACGGCAGGATTTCATTGGTCGGGAAGCGAATGCGCAGCCCGGTATCGTTATAGTCCATCACCACGCCCTTGCGGCGGTAGCCTGACTGGTAGGTCACATAGGCTTCCCGGTAGACATGTGTCCGGATGGGACGGGCGCTGTCCGGCAAGGCCACAGCCATCCGCTGGACCTTCGACGCATCGACGGTCACGGGCTTTTTCGAGCCAAAGAGGCGGGGCAAGAAAGACATGGCAGGCTGGTTCCAGCGAACGGATTGATACAGTTCGCGTCTGAACCTGCATATTTCACGCCAGTTAAGGTCGCCTTGCGGACCGCACGCCGCCTTCCGGAGGCGTGCGGCCGTTCAGGGGCGGGCCGGTAAGGTTACCAGATCCGGATGCGCTCTTCCGGCGGCAGGTAAAGCGCGTGGTCGGGGCCGATATCAAACGCCTCGTACCATTCGTCGAAGTTCCGGACGACACCGTTTACCCGGAACTCCGGCGGTGAGTGGGGCCCCTGCTGGATCTGACGGCGTAGCGCTTCTTCGCGGTATTTTGCGCGCCAAACCTGCGCCCAGCCGAGGAAGAAGCGTTGGTCGCCGGTGAAACCGTCGATCACAGGCGCCTCTTCTTCGGCGCTCACAGTGCCGTCGCCATTCGTGTCGAGGCTCATCTTGTAGGCCTTGTAGGACATGGACAGACCTCCAAGGTCGCCCACGTTCTCGCCAAGACCCAGGCGGCCGTTGACGCAGGTCTCGCCATCATCGAGCGGGCAGAACTTGTTGTACTGTCCCACCAGGGCATCGGTCAGGTCGCGGAAGTTGGCTTCGTCTTCCGGCAGCCACCAGTTGCGCAGGACACCGTCGCCATCGGACTTCGATCCCTGGTCATCGAAACCATGGCCCATTTCGTGGCCGATCACGCCGCCGATAGCGCCGTAATTGACGGCCGGGTCAGCCGACAGGTTGAAGAATGGCGGCTGCAGGATCGCTGCCGGGAACACGATCTCGTTCCGGTTGGGCGAGTAGTAGGCGTTGACGGTTTGCGGCAGCATGCCCCACTCGGTCCTGTCGATCGGCTGACCGAGTTTCGAGATCATGTCGTTGTAGGCCCACTCTTCCGCAGCGGCGGCGTTTGCGAACGCGCTGTCGCCAGCGGTGAGCGCGTCGTAGGTTTCGAACTTTTCCGTGTAGCCGATTTTCGGCGTGAACTTCGCGAGCTTGTCGCGCGCTTCCACCTTGGTGCCGTCGCTCATCCAGGTCAGTTCGTCCAGATTGGATGCCATTGCCTTGCGCAGGTTGACGACGAGCTTGTCCATCTCGGTCTTGTTTTCGGACGGGAAGTAGCGCTCGGCATAGACCTTGCCGACGCCCTCACCGATCGCGCCTTCGACGGCCGATACGGCGCGGCGCCAGCGGGGACGCTGCTCTTTCGCGCCCGTCAAGGCCATGCCGTAGAACGCAAACACGGTGTCATCGATCCGCTTCGGCAGCACGTCGGCGTTTGCGCTCAGGTAGTTGGCCGCGAGCCAGGCGCGCCAGGATTCGATCGGTGCGGTATTCATCACCTTGAAGATGCCTTCAATGCCGCCGCCGGAAACCTTGGCAGCATCTTCTGCAGAAATTCCGTACTCTGCAATTTCTTCAGGGGTCGGCGTGACCTGGCGCACGACGAACTCAGCCTGCTCGCCGACGCCAAAGCCTTCAAGCATCGCCTCAACGGGGAAGCCTCCGCCGAGCGCAATGACATCCTGCTTCGACATCTTGTTGTAGGTCAGATTGCGGTTGCGCCCGATGGCGCGGTCCCAGTGTGCTTTCGCGATATCGGTTTCCAGCGCGATGATGCTGTCGGCGGCCGCAGCCGGGTCTTCGAAAGCGGCCTCCGTCAGCAGCGACGTGAGCATCGCCTTGTAGGCGGCGCGCAGTTCGAGGTTCTTCTCGCTGTCGACGAGGTAGTAGTCGCGGTCGCCCATGCCGAGACCGGCCTGGTTCACGTAGAAGATATAGGCGTCGGTATTGGTGGAATCGATATCCACGAATCCGCCGAGCGGGGACGCTACGCCATTGGTCGCAAACAGCGCTGCCAGGTCTTCACGCGACGCTGCTGCCTTGATCTTCTCGAGCATCGGACGAGCGGGCTCGAGGCCAGCAGCTTCGATCGCGTCCGTGTTCATGTAGGCGTTGTAGATCGACGCGATCTTGGCTTCGATCGTGCCTTCCGCCGGCGACGAGGCAGCGAGTTCTTCGATGATCTTGCGAACGCGCTGCTCGGATTTTTCGCCCAGCAGGTCGAAGGAGCCGTAACGCGTGCGATCAGCAGGAATCTCGAAGTTCTCGATCCAGTTACCGTTGGCGTAGGCGTAGAAGTCATCTCCGGGGTGTACGGATGTGTTCTGGGTCGAAAGGTTGATGCCCCAGCCGCCCCATTCGTCCTGTGCGGAAAGCTCAAGACCCTCCGCCGTCAGAAACTTTCCAGGCGCCGGTTGCGGCGTTGCGGGCGCTGCAAGAGCAGGCGCTTCGGCTTCCGGCACGTCCGCGTGGTGTGCACAAGCGGTGATAAGGGCGAGCGCAGCGACGCCCGACAAAAGTTTCTTCATGATAATACTCCCTGAAAGGCAACGTCGACTTGAGCGACGTTTATGGAAAGGCGTGCAACGAATCTACACGTCTACTCGGCTGGCGTCGGGCGTGTCTGGCTCGTGCCAATCAATTCGTCCTCGTCGACGGTTACGTGGCCCGAATAGCCCTCGCCGATATTGCGGAAAGGTTTCCCGCCCCATGTCCAGGCGAACACACGGCCGATTTCGGCGCCGATCGCATACATCGCCGGCACCATCAACAGCGACACGAACAGCGCGAACCCGACGGCGTAGGCCAGCGACACGACCATCGGCTGGAGGAACTGCGCCTGCGTCGATTTCTCGAACAACAACGGTGCAAGGCCAACGAAGGTCGTCAGCGAGGTGAGCAGGATCGGGCGGAAGCGGGATACGCCGGCATCCACCAGGGCCTGGACCGCGCCGGCGCCTTCGTCCCGCCGCTTGTTCACATAGTCCATGAGAACAAGGTTGTCGTTGATCACGACGCCTGCCGCCGCAGCGATGCCGAAGAAGGCGAACATCGCCATCGGTGTGCCGGTGATCGCAAGTCCCAGCACCGCACCGCAATAGGCGAAGGGCAGGGCCATCATCAGCAGGACGGGTTGGGCGTAGGATCTGAAGCCGATGGCCAGCAGGATGTACATCGCGCCGATGGCAATCAGGATGAGGCGCTGGATCTCGCCGAAGAATTCCTGCTCTTCTTCAAAACCGCCGGCCTGGCCGCGGGAAACGTCCGGGAACTCCTGCTTGAATCGGGGCCAGAAGTCTTTGTCCATGGCTTCCATGATGCGGGCACGGCCGCCTTCGCCGAGCACTTCGGCGTATACCGAAACAGAGCGTACCCGGTCGCGGCGGACAATGCGGTTGATGCCGGGGGCAAAATCGAAGTCTGCCACTTCGGTCACCGGAATCTCGCGCCCGTCCAAAGTCCGTATGCGGATCGCCGAGAGGCTGTCGAGGTCATCCCGGGCCGCTTGCGGCAGGCGGACGCGGACTTCCACGTCTTCGCCATCGCGCGCCATGCGGTCGGCCAGTTCGCCAAAGTAGGCTTGGCGCAACTGGTTCGAAACATCCGCCAGCGTCACGCCCAGTGTTTCGGCGCCCGGCTTCATGGTGATCTGGATTTCGTCCGCAGCCGAGGAGAGGTTGTCGTTGATGTCATAGACTTCGGCATAGGTCGCAAGGTGCGCCTTCACCATGTCTGCGCTCGCCCGCAGCCGGTCGAGGTCCGGGTGGTTGAGGGCAAAGGTCACGCCCGTGTCGGGGCGGTTGAAGGTGAATTCGAAATTGATCTCTTCCGCATCCTGAATTTCGCCGGTTGCGAAACGCAAGGCATCGGCGAGTTCCTTGGAGCGGATATTCTCCGGGCGTTCCTCTGGCGGAATGAGGCTGATCCACGCCTGAACCTGCGTGCCCGATGCTACGATCGACGCGTCGCGGATAAGGCCATCCTCGATCTCCGGATACTTCTTGCTCGTCTCCGCCGTCGCAGCGACTACGCCCGCCTGAAGCTGGTCGCGCACCTGCACGACGCGCTCGAAGGGTGTTCCGTCCGGCATCTGGATATTGACCTGGATGAGGTCTGCCTCGATCTCCGGCATGAACTTGAACGGCACAAGTCCGCTGGACTGCAACGCAACCGCGATTGACAGGATCGAGAAGAACAAGGCGAGCGTCGCGTAGCGGAACTTGATCGCCAGTTCGAGAACCGGCCGGTACAGGTTGTTGGCAAACCAGAGCAGGCTGTCCGCAATCCGGCGCTGCATAATCATCAGCTTGCCGGTCGGGCCTTCGAACTTCTGCTTCTTCATGTGCGCAAGGTGCGCGGGCAGGATGAACAGACATTCGATGATCGAGATCGTCAGCGACACCACGACCACAAACGAGATCTGCTGCGTGAACATGCGCGTCGGGCCGGTCACAAACGCCCAGGGCAGGAACGCAATGATCGTTGTCAGCACGCCGAAAATGACCGGCTTCATCACCAGCTGAGTACCAACGGTTGCGGCATCAAGGCCGTCGCGCCGGCCGCTTTCGACTTCCTTGTGTATGTTCTCGCCAACAACGATGGCGTCATCGACGATCACCCCGATCACCAGCAGCACGGCAAAGGTCGACAGGATGTTCCAGGAAACCCCGAAGACCGGAAACAGCATGATGCTGCCCGCAAAGGCGGTGAAGATGCCCGCCGTCACCCAGAGGGCAACAATGGGGCGAAGGAACAGCAGAAGAACCACCATCACAAGGAGGGCGCCGGAAATCGCGGACGACGAAATCAGGTCCATGCGCGCCTGGAAGGTCGTCGAGTCGTCCCAGAGGATGTCGATCTGCACGCCTTGCGGCAGGATGCCGTTGGCCAGGTTATTGGCCCGTTCGATATAGTCGCGGAAACCCTCCGCATACCGCGTGATGTCCATCACGTCGGGCTCGGGCACCATCACGAACACCGTGGTGCGTCCGTTGAATCTTGCCTGCAGCTTGTCGCTGACAAATCCGTCAATGACGGTCGCCACATCGGCCACCCGAACCGTGCCCTGCTCGCTGGACTGGCGGATGATGATATCGCCGAACTGCTCTGCCGTGTCGGCAAGGTTGCGCGCCGTCAGCGCGACATCGCCAACCGGCGATTCAATGCGCCCGCCGGACGAGTTCAAGGACGTCTGGCGCACGGCATTGGCAACATCCGACAGGCTCAGGCCGAACCGGCGCAGCGCTTCTTCCGAGACTTCAATGCTGACCTGTTCGTCAAGCGTGCCCTGCAACACGGCAAGTTCGCCGCCCGGCAGCGCGGCGACATCGTCGCGAACCTTGTCACCAATCTTGCGCAGCGTGCGGGCATCGACTTCGCCGTGCACGGCCATGCCCATGAACCAGTTGCGCTGCTCCCAGCGCGTGACCTGCGGCTGGAAGGCCGCCTGCGGCAGGTTGTTGATCTGGTCGACGCGGATTTTCACCTCGTCGAGGAAGGTGTCCATATCGATGTCGTCGCGGCCGCGGACGTTCACAACGCCGAAGCCTTCGCTCGCCACCGAGGTCACGCGGTCAAGGCCGTTGATGTCGGCCACCGCTTCCTCGATCCGGGTCACGATCTGGTCTTCGATGTCGCGCGGGCTTGCGCCTGTCCAGGCCACCGATACCGACGCGCCGGAAACCTTCACGACCGGGAACATTTCCCGTTCCATCGACGTGTAACCAAGCACGCCGCCCGCGAAGAAGATGAACATCAGGAGGTTTGCGGCAACCGAGTTACGTGCGAACCAGGCGACGATCCCGTTCATTGGGCAGCTCCTTCAGCGCCGGTCTCGGCCTTGGCAACTTCGTCTGCGTCCTTTGCCGCAGGCTTCGGCGGGTTGAGCACTTTCACAGTGCCGTCTTCCATCCGCTGCATCACGGTCAGGCTCATGCCGTCAAACGGCGCCTGGATCGGGCTGATGATCGCAAGCTCGCCAGCCTCGGCGCCATTGTGGAAATAAGCACCGTCGCGGTCAGAGAATTCAATATCAACGGTGCGGATCGACAGCTTGCCTGTTTCCGGGTCGCCGATGAACAGCTGGTCGTCGCCGCGCAGGGCCGAGCGGGGCGCCACCAGCACGCGGTCCAGGCTCTTGCCTTCGATCCGTGCCGTGACGAACAGGCCAGGTGCCATCGGTGCGCCATTGTCCGCGCCCTTGCCGAAGGGGTCCTTCAGTTCTGCGATGACATTGATCTGGCGGGTCTGCGAATTGATGGCCGCGCCCGTGCGGACCACTTCGCCGCGCCAGGTGCGAACTTCGCCGCCGACCGTTGCGCTGAAGATGACCGTGGGGCCAGGCTGTTGGGCGCTGGCGGCAAAGGCAATCGGCAGGCCAAGGCGGCCAAGCTCGGCATCCTTCAGCGGAAGCGAGACTTCAACAAGGTCCGTATCGAAGATCTGGCCCAGCGATTGTCCGGGGGCGACGACCTGACCGATATCGACGCTGCGCGAGCGCACCCGTCCATCGAAAGGCGCGATCACGGCCGTCCGGTTGAGGGCAAGTTCGGCGTCCTGCAGCTGGGCCTTTGCCGACTCGAGCGATGCGCGCGCTTCCGCCAGTTGCGGCTCGCGCCGCGCGAGGGGAGAGGCGTCTGTCATTCCGAGTTCTTCAAGGTCCTGTTGCGCGAGGTCAGCCTCGGCGATTTCGCGGGCAAGGCGTTGCTCGGCCGACGCAACGGTCGAGCGGGCGCGAACAACGCCGAGTTCGTAGTCTTCGGCTTCCACGCGCACCAGAACCTGTCCGCGGCGGATGAAACCGCCATCGACAAAGTCCGGAGACACATAAGCCACGCGGCCCGAAATCTGCGGAGCAACCGTGATCTCACGTTTCGGGCGCACTTCGCCCTGCGCCTCTACCGTCAGCGTCAGCGCGACTTCCTGCAGCGGCTCTGCAAACACGTTGAGGCCCGCGCGGGGCTCGTCGCTTTTCTCCGGCTCGGGCTTCATGGCCTGCACGGCGATGAAACCGCCAATGCCGAGAACGATGATGATAACGATCGGGGCGATGATCGCGATAAGGCGTCCCATGTTACTGGCTCCTGCCGGCTTCTGCGGCAACTGGTTCAAATAGGTCTTCGTCTGTGGCGGCCAACGGCACGCCGCCGCCAAGGGCGAGGTGATAGGACACCCGGTTGATAGCACGATTTGCGCGCGCTGAGACCAGCAGGCTTTCGGCGTTCAGCCGCCGGGACTGGGCGTCGATCAGGTCGAAGATGGTGATCGTCCCGCTGATATACTGCCGTTCAGCGAGATCCTCGGCATAGCGCGCTTCCTCGAACGAAACGCCCTGCGCCTCCTCCTGCTGCGCCAGCAGTACGTCCGCCGCGAGCGCATCTTCCACTTCGCGCCAGGCATCCAGCACGCCGCTCGCATAATTGAACACGGCGGCCTGGGCCTGCGCGATGGCGGCGTCCTGCTGCGCCTTCAGCCGCCCGCCAGAAAACAGCGGCTGGGTAAGCCCTGCCACCAGGCGTCCGGCAATCAGCGCCGGGTCAAAGATGTCTGAAAACTCGCTCGAGTCGTTCGAGAGCGATCCCGTCACCCGCAGCGAAGGCAGCATGGCAAGGCGCGCTTCTTCTGCCGCAAGTCCGGACTGCACGACGCGGGCTTCCAGCGCGGCGATGTCCGGGCGCCGCGACAGCAGCAGGGCAGGGTTGCCTTCCGCTTCCATCGGGCCGAGCTCGGCGATGGTTGCCGTCGCCGTGATCTCGGCGCGGGGATAGCGCCCCAAAAGCACTTCCAGCCGGCGCGCCGCCTCGGTCGAAATCTGCCGCCTTGCCGCGATCGCGGCTTCTGCGCCGGCGAATGTGGAGCGGGCGGTACGCAGTTCCAGCGGCCCAAGCAGACCGGAGCGCACACGCCGCTCCGTGATCGTCAGAACCCGCTCGCGCGCCTCGTAAGACAAGAGCGAGATACGTTCCTGTGCGAGGGCTTCATTCAGCGAGATCCATGCGATCGCGGTCTGTGCCGCAATCGCCAGCTCAGTCGCGGCGAGGTCCGCTTCGCTGGCCGCTGCACTCGCATCCGCGTGCGCGATGCTGTTCGACACGCGGCCCCAGAGGTCGGCCTCCCAGCTGGCATCGATGCCGAGACCATAGGCGGAATCGTTGAAACGGTCGGTCTGTCCTGCAACCTCGACGCCCGTCGACACCCCGCCGCCGGACAGCGAGCCCGTCACGTTGGGCAGGCGTTGCCCGCGCGCCGCGCGCGCCAGCGCCCGGGAGGAACGCGTCAGCGCCGCCCGCGCTTCCAGCGATGGATTGGCGGCCAGCGCTTCGGCCACCAGTGCGTTCATCACCGGATCGTTGAACTGGGTCAGCCAGTCGCCCGTGGGCGCCTTGCCGGCAACCCCGCGCGCAGCCCATTCGGCCGGCGCATCCGGCACGGTGCTGATCAACGCGTTGCGGTCATCAATGAACCGTTCGGCCGGGTCGGGAGCGGTGGCGCAAGCTGCCAGCATGGCCGATCCGAGAAGTAAGGACGTCTTTTTCATGCAGATTGATCAGGGCCTGTCTGAGCTTTGGCGATCCGATACGCCTGTGTTTGTCGAGCGTCAATATGAAATTATCGAAAATCAATAATTTATATTGGCTACCTCTATGAAGCTGATCGGCTCTTACGATCCACGGGGCTTGGCAGATGCCGGGGCGCAGGTTAGCGCCTGTCACCTGCGGGGCTCATGAGGGCCAGATTCACCGGGCAGAACATGGATTCTACGGGCCAGAAGTTAAGCGAGGATGCCGGCAGCCGGTCGATGACCCGCCGCACGCGGGACTTTTCCGTTCTCATCGGCACGACGGGCGGCGTCCTCCTCCTTCTGGTTGCAACTGGCGCGCTGGGTCTGATCGAGGCGTTCAGCGCCCTCGGCGTGATTGCCTCGGTGTCCGTCGCCTATTTCGTCGGCTCGGCGGCGCGGGTTCCCGTCACCGTAAATGACAAGTGGGAAGAGCCGGCCGCGCCCGCCGCCATCGAGGCCGGCGCCAGCCTGCTCGCGGCCCTCCCGCTCCCCGCGCTGGAGATCGGGCCCGGCCAGAAGATCATCGCCTACAACCGCGCGGCGGAGGAATTGTTCCAGCTCGCTAACCTTCCGGTTGCCCGCGCCAGCGCGGTGATCCGCTCCCCCGCGCTGCTGTCCGCCATCGACCAGGCGCTCGAGCGCGCGGCCCAGATCCCGGTCTCCGCTGAGCTCGAAACCGGCCCGGACGAGACTTGGCGGGCCCATGTCAGCCGCATTCCGGTGGGCCGCCACGTGCTCGTCCTCCTCGAAGACCTGACCCCCGTGAAGCGCGCCGCCCGCGCCCGGGCGGACTTTCTCGCCAATGCCAGCCACGAGCTGCGCACGCCACTCACCGCCATCTCCGGTTTCATCGAAACCATGCGCGGGCCGGCGCGCGACGACACCGACTCCTGGCCCCGTTTCCTCGACATCATGGCCGGCGAGTCCGACCGGATGAGCCGCCTGATCGCAGACCTCCTCTCCCTGTCGCGGATTGAATCCTCCGAACACGTCCTTCCGCGCGGCCGCGAAGACCTCGGCGAGATCGTCTCCGCCTCGCTCGCCGTGCTGCAGCCGATCGCGAAAGAGAAGGGGGTAACACTACGAGTCGCTCCCGGCGCAGCGGACCTGCCCGAAATCACGGCGCACCGGGACGAGCTGATCCAGGTCGTCGAAAACCTCGTCTCCAACGCGGTGAAGTATTCCAAGGCCGGCAGCGAGGTCACGCTCAGCTACGGCGCCGCGCCCTCACTCGCCGAGGCGCGCGCGGCTGCCTCTCAGTCCTGGACCCTCAGTCAACGGATGACCCTTTTGCAGGCGCTCGCCCGCACCAGCGCGCCCGAGCGCGCCGTCTGGCTGCGCGTCGAAGACCAGGGCCCCGGCATAGAGCGCGAACACCTGCCGCGCCTCGGCGAACGCTTCTACCGCGCCGACCAGTCGCGCGGCGGCAAGATCACCGGCACCGGCCTCGGCCTCGCCATCGTCAAGCACATCATGGCCCACCACCGCGGCGGCCTTGCCGTCGAGACTCTGATGGGCCAGGGCACCGCCTTCGGCGTCTGGCTGCCGGCTGCGCGCGAGGCCTGATCCTGAGGCACGTTCTGTCTACGGACGAACCGGCTCCGGAAACCTGAGGCTCACGGCCGCGCCGCCCTCCGGCGCCCGGGCGATCTCCAGCTCCGCCTTGTGTGCATCGGCCACTTGCCGCGCGATCCGCAGGCCGAGCCCTGCATGCACGTCGCCGCCCCCGGCCGCGCTGCGCGCCGCGCCATCACCCGCCGCAAAGCCCATGCCGGAATCGCGCACCGTCAAAGCTGGCGGCGAGGCCGTCACCCCGATCGTCACGTCACGCCCCGGCGGCGTGAACTGCAGCGCATTCTCGACCAGGCAGACCAGCGCCTGGCTGATTGCGTCGCTGTTCCCGGGAATCGTCACCGCATCGCTTTCGCTCTCCATCCCCAGGTCGATCGACGCCGCCAGTGCCATCGGCGTCAGCTGGATAACGATACTCCGTGCAATCTCTACGAGGTCGGACTGCGACGCTCCGTCCACGGAAAACCGCGTCTCGTCGGCCGAGATCAGCAGCCGGTTTGCCAGCCGCACCAGCCCGTCGAGGTCCGTCGTCAGCTGTTCGGCCGGTGTCTGCGCCCCGTCCAGCTCCAGCCGGGCCTTCAGCGCCGCCAGCGGCGTGCGCAGCGAATGCGCCGCCTCGGAAATGAATTGCCGCTCCCGCTCCCGCGCCGCGTTGAGGGAGGCCAACGTCTCGTTCAGCTTGCCGGCAATTCCACTGATCTCGTGCGGCACGTCTGCCAGGTCGATCGGCTCGAACGCCTGGCCCGGCCGTATCTCGGCGCTCGCCTCCGACAGCCGCCGCATCGGCGCAATCGTCTGGCGCAGCGTGGCATCAAGGCCGAAAAGCAGCAGCAGCGTGAACGGAACCACCGGCACGATGATGTGGATAAAGATTTCCTCGGCGATCAGAAGCGGAAGCAATCCCGCCGTATCCTCGCGGATCTCGATCACGATGAAGGCGCCCGGCCCGCCGCCCTCGATGGCCCGCCCGCCGATCCAGCCGCCGGTATCGGTTGCGCTCGTCCAGACGTCCGGGAACGGATCAGCCGCGATGCCCATCTCTTCTTCCGAGGGGCCTTTCGGCGAGGCTGCAATGATCCGGCCTGCGGCGTCGGTCACGGCCCAGGCATAGTTCTCCGGATGGTTACGGAACATGGGGTGGCGCCGGGTGATCAGCTCCCAATCGCCCTGCTGCGCCGCATCGGCTGCATCCTTCGCGAAGTCCTCCGCCAGCGCATGCAGGCTCCGGTGGCGCAGTTCCGGCATGTCGGCGCCATAGTGCAGCGCCACTACCGCGCTCAGCAGCAGCGTGATCACCGCGGTCGCCATCAGCGCCCGCGCCCTCAGCCGGTTGGCCAGCGACCACTCAGCCTTACCTGCCATCGCGGCTCGCCTCCAGCAGATAGCCCACGCCCCGGATGGTGCGCACCTCGACCCCGCACTCATGCTTGCCGAGTTGCGCGCGCAGGCGCGATACGGTCGTCTCCAGCGCGTTCGGCCCCACAGGTTCTGTCTGGTCGTAAAGCTGCGTTTCCAGATACTGCCGTGTACAGACCTTCCCCGGCCGCTGCAGCAGCGCGGTCAGCAGCTGGCGCTCGCGCCGCGAAAGGTCAAACCGGATGTCGCCGGTCTCCAGAGCCTGCGTCGCGGCATCAAAGCTCAGCCGCCCAAGGCGCACCTGCGTTCGCGCCGGCCCCGCGCCCCTTCGCAGCAGCGTGCGGCAGCGCGCGCCCAGCTCCTCCAGTGCAAACGGTTTCACCAGGTAATCATCCGCCCCGCGGTCCAGCCCCTCGATCCGTTCGTTCAGCGCCCCCCGCGCCGTCAGCACCAGCACCGGGGCAGGGCCCGCCTTCTGCCGAAGAAAGTCCAGGCCGTCCCCGTCCGGCAGGCCAAGGTCGAGCAGTACGAGGTCAAACGCCACTTCCGTCATCGACGCGCGCCCTGCCGCGAGCGTCCGCGCAAGGTCCACTGCATGGCCCGCGCGCCGCAGATACTCGGCAATGCTCTCGCCCAGCGACGGGTGGTCTTCAATCAGCAGGATACGGCTCATGGCCTGACAGGTTGCCGCAAGGTTCGATGTTTAACCAGAGCATTTCTTGGATTGTCGGGGGGATTTCCATGATCCGGTTCATACAGAACAATTTGCCGTTCACAGCCTATCCCTATGTCGGCGAACAGATCAGCTGCAACCTCTGCGGCAGTGCCGAAACAACCGTCATCTGCGATACGGACCGCCGCTGGAAGAAACTGGCGACGGTGGCCTGTAGCGATTGTGGTCTGATGCGCACCGATCCGATGCCGACGGACGCCGAACTCGAGCTCTACTATCGCCACGATTACAGGCTGGACTATCAGCTCGCCGGCGACCGCCCGCCCGGTTTCCATGTCGTAAGGTCAAACCGTGAGGCCAGCAGCCGCGCGGCCCGCCTCTCCGGGTTCCTGAAGCCGGGCGCAACGGTGCTGGACGTTGGCTGCGGCACGGGCGAATTCCTCAACGTGGCAAAGCAGGCTGGCTGCGATGTGACCGGCATTGAGCCGGGCGAAGCCTATGCCCGCTTTGCCCGTTCCGAATACGGCTTGGAGGTGATCAATGCCCCATGGCAGCAGGCAGACCTGCCGCTCGCCAGCTTTGACGTCGTCACCTGTCAGCAGGTCGTCGAGCACCTGCGCGATCCGATGGCCGCGATTGCCGCAATGGTCGCCTGGCTGAAGCCCGGCGGCGCGCTCTACATTTCCGTTCCGGATATGCGCGCGAATGCCAAGCCCAGCTTCGAGCGTTTCCATTTCGCGCACATCTACGGCTTCACCGCCGAGACGCTGGACGTGGCGCTCCGCCTCAACCAGATGGTGCCGGTCACGGGCGAGCCGCTTGCCTCGACCACGGCCGTTTTCCGCAAGGACCCCGCGCTTGACCCCGCTTCCGTCATCGTCCGCGATCGCGCGCGCACAGAGCGGCTGGTCGCGAGTTATGGCCCCGATTCCGTTGCCGATTATGTCTTCGGCGGCGGATACTTCCGCCACGCGGCCCACCGCTTCAAAAAATGGCGCCGTGATGCGTTTCAGGGAAAGCAATCCAGCGCCGCCGCCCGGCCCTGACTTGGGTCAAGTCGGATCCCGCTCGATAATGCCGTGCTGAGCGTCACCGGAGATGGCTTTCCGTCTTTCTTGAGAAATCCATCCGCTAACGGAAGAAATTGCTTTCAGGCCCATCAGCCTCGGTTCTGACAAATTGAATCGAACTGCTCGAGCCGTGGTCCTCCAATGCCGTTCTCTTCGACTATAGTCCCAATCACATCGCAATGCTTGCGGATGTATTGAGTTGCAGAAGGCGACGACATTGATGCCTCCAGCGCCAGGCAAACGGCAATTGAATTGATGTTGTGTTGTGCGAACGCGTCCCGGCCGCGAATGCAGTTTACGGGCGTAAAAAGTTGGTCTGATTTGTTGATCAGCATGGTTATTCCAAGAGCCTGGCCTGTTTCGTCAAACAAGAACAAGTTATTCTCGTTCGAATCCAAACCCGGCGTCCCTTTGCAGATACGCCTTATGAACCGCGGTGACGTATTGAGTGCGACGCGCATGTGAAGTTTACGGCAAATGCTGACTTGGGTTGCCAAGGCGCCTCCAAGAGAGTCGCCGGTGACCGACACCTTGTCATGTTTTGAAGACACTACATCGAAAAGCGCGATCGCGGCCTTGTTCTGTTTGGTGGACCCGAAAACGTTCTTGATGATCCAGTCATTCCAACGTTCATCCGTTCCGCGATACGCAATGATCAGCTCGGATGACTTACCGACCTGGCTGCGGGTAAACATCGCATATTGAAAACCCGGTGCCGAAATCTTGGCGGCATCCTCGTCGGGCTCAACCCTTTCAATCCCATCAGGAAGCGGCAGCCTTGTCTTTCCCTTGTCCTCGTAGGCAAGCGCAGCCATGATCGCATACTGAAAACCGATATCGGCAGCAGCTTGCCGGCAGCTGGCGGAACTAAGTTCAGAGTTCGCCAATATCGGGCACGGCCTCGGTCCGACTTCATTGGAACCTTTCCCGGGTTGGCTTGCACACCCAGCTAGCGAAAAGAAAATCGCCACCAGAACAGCGGTCGCAATCATGCGCATGGCAGTCTCTCCGAGAAAATTCGAATGGTATTTAAGGTGGATTCGCTTTCCCTCTATTGGAGTTCCGATTGGCCGTTCGTCAATCGGAATTCGGGAGAAGCGGCAGGCTTCTTTTCCGCATGCAGAACTTCGAAACAAAAAACCCCCGGAGTATCTCTGCTCCGGGGGCTCCTGCGTCTGGCGATGTCAGCGCGGCGTTAGCCGGCAATCCGCCGGACGTAATCGTATTCCGATTTGCGGGCTTCGCGTTTGCGGGCCGGCTGGAAGGCGACGGCGGCGTGCTCGGTGCAGTAGGGGCCGCAATCGGCCTTGCGGCCGCAGAAGGCGAATTTCGGATCGGCAGGGTCGCCGATCGGCCATTTGCACATCGTGTCGCGCAGCGTGAGGATCGTCGCCGGGGTGCCGTCCACCAGCAACGGGGGTAGGGGCTTGATCGCCGGAACGCGCTCGATGGCGAGGGCCGGGGCCGGTGCGGCCTGCGGCGCGATCACCGGGGCGGCGGCGGCTGTGCCGTCCGCAAGGAAACGGGGTTTCGGCCGGGCGAGGCGCGGCGGGCGCTTCACCGGGCGGGAAGGGGTGGCCCGGCCCGACAGGCCGAGACGGTGGACCTTGCCGATCACGGCGTTGCGGGTGACCCCGCCCAGCTGTTTGGCAATCTGCGAGGCTGAATGGCCTTCTGCCCAGAGTTTCTTGAGCGTGTTCACGCGCTCATCGTTCCACGACATGTTGGAAGTCTCCCGCAATTCGGGGCTGATCTCCTGGTTGAGCATGCGAACCCCTATATGTTGTGACGGCTATACGCGCCGTCTCGTCTGACACCTACATATCGTATCAGCCGCGTAATGAAACACAACATGCGGACCCGGCTTTCCACAGAGTTCTATATCTTGTGGGCCATGTCTGGCGCCGCGATGCCCCTCGCAAGTGCAGGCTGCATCGCTTATGTGCAGTAGCCATGGATACGATTCCCCCGGCCGAGCAATCCCATCAGTTGCGCCAGTATGGCGCCTTCAACGGCCTTGGCCTGTGGACGCTGTACCAGCGCGAGGTCGGCCGCTTCCTGAAGGTCTGGATGCAGACCGTGTTTGCCCCGGTGGTGACCACGCTGCTCTTCATGACCGTGTTCAAGCTCGCTTTCGGCGAGCGCGGGCAGCTGACCGGGGACTTCGAGGCCTTGCGCTATAACGATTTTCTGGCGCCGGGCCTGATCATGATGGCGATCCTGCAGAACGCCTTCGCCAATACCAGTTCCAGCCTCGTGCAGGCGAAATTCAACGCGACGCACGTCGATTTCCTGATGCCGCCGCTGTCGCCGCTGGAACTGACCATCGCCTTCCTCGGCGGGGCGGTGACGCGCGCGCTGCTGATTGCGCTCGTCTGCGGCGTGGCGATCCATCTGTCGGGCCTCGCCAGCCTGCCGATCCGGCATGTCTGGCCGATCCTGTGGTTCTCGCTGACCAGCAGTGTGATCCTCGGCGCCCTCGGCATCCTGGGCGGTATCTGGGCCGACAAGTTCGACCACCTCGCCGCGGTCACCAACTTCATCATCGTGCCGCTGAGCTTCCTTTCGGGCACTTTCTACGACGTGAAGGTCATGGTGGAGCCGTTCGAGAGCATCGCGCACCTCAATCCGATCTTCTACATGATCGATGGTTACCGTTACGGCCATATCGGTGTCGCCAACGGCTCGCTGGCCGTCGGGGCGGCCTATACGGGGCTGCTCTGCCTCGTTTCGGTTGTCGCCGTCTGGGCCGTTTTCCGCGACGGTTACAAGCTCAAGGCCTGAATTTCTCCCCAATCGGGCGATCCGCTGATTTTTCGCCACATTTCGGGGCCAAGTCCCCTTCGCGGAGGGTGAATGCACCCCCGGAAATGGTGATGGAGAACCCAATGAACATTAAGAAGATCCTTTCCGGCGGGCTGTTGCTCGCTGCTTTGAGCGTATCCGCGTGCATGAACATTCCGAACGAGATGACCGTTGCGGAATATTGCGCCAACCCGAAGAAGGCGAATGAGAATGTCTGCCGTCTGAAGGTCGAGATCGACGGCCAGTCGACCGCCCTCGCCGACACCAACATGCGCCTGTCCGACGCCTTCAAGCTGACGGCCGACGCCCAGGCCACCGCTGACAGCGCCAAGGCTGACGCCGCCGCTGCCATGTCGAAAGCCGAAGAAGCCCTTGATAATCCGATGGTTTGCGAGACCCGCACCGTTCAGAAATCGAATGTCGGCACGTGCCGCGAAGGCTTCACGCTGACCAGCTGCCAGCAGACGCGTTACACCTACCGCGCCGGTGGCCCGTCGATCCTGCGGGAAATCAATGACCAGCAGTGCCGCTTCCACGACCGCGTCCTCGAGATGCAGGTGCGTTGCTGCGGCACGGCGAGCTCGGTTCCGCAGCCTGCGGACGAGCTGGTTGAGGGCGAAGCGACGGCTCCGGTCGAGGCTGCTGCCCCGGCCATCGAGCCTGAAACCACCCCGGCGCCCGTCTCCCCGTAAGACGGCCGAGGCCCCTTAAAACACTCCAGAAACCGTCCACACGAGGTGTGTGGACGGTTTTTTCTTGCGTTCATTCCGGCCAATGCAACCAATTCCGGCGAGGCCGCGCGGCGGGTTCTGCGGCGGCGGCGCGTCAAGCGATTTATTCCGTGCCCTGCCAATCCGACCGGGTTCGCGGCGGAGGTAGGATCACGGGATGCCGATGACCTATACCCGCAAGGACCCTTCCCATTATGCCGCCCAGCGCCTCGCGCTTGGCGTGCGGGTGCGCGACGGAATGGCGGTGCGCGCGGCGGCCCGCTTCCTCAACATCCCGTACTCGACCGCCTCGCTCTGGGCGGCGCAGGACGGCTTCCGGCAGGCCGACCTTGCCGCCGAGGCCGCCGGCGCGGCCCGGCCCGGCCTTGGAAACTGGGCCAAACCCGGGCGGGGCCGGCGCGTGCCCGCCGCGCAGGACGAAAGTGGCCTTCCGCCCACGGAGTATCCCGAGCTGAAGGCGCTGACCGGCCGGAAGAAGCTCGAAAAGTTGTGGGAGCTGAAACGCTTCGCGCGGATGCGGGCGGTCGCCGCCATCGAGGAGGGCTGCATCGCGTATGGCCTTGCCGCCTTGCGCGAGGCGCAGCGGCTGGAGCGGGCCTGGCGCGCGCTGCGCGACTGGCTGGAAGATTATCCGGACCCGGAGGATGCGGCGCCGCAGGTGCCGGCTTGGGAATTCGTGGAAGGGGACGAAGCGCCGCCGGACCCGAGGACGCCGGACGAGATCGCGCTGGAGGCGGAGATCTGGCAGGCGGTCGAGGCGGCGGATGCCGGGGAGAAGGCCGCGCTTGGCCTGACCGAGGCCGATTTCGGCGAAACCGAATGGGTGAACCGTTTGATGGACAAGGTGCAGGAGGCCGAGCGGATAAAGACCGAGCGGCAGAAATATCTCAGCCTGCCGGGCCGCACGCCGCCGCCGATCCGCGTGCGCCTGCCGCCGCTGCGCCATGTGCCGGGCGGGGCGCCGCCGGCGCGCGGGCCGCCGGAGATGGAGGCATTTCCAGTTGTGATGAACTGGAAGCGGGAATGAGTTTTGAACCCCTCTCCCTTGGGAGAGGGAGCTCTGATGGTCGCTCCAAAATTAGAAAGGCGCGGTGCCTTTTGAGGGGCGCCGCGCCTTTCCGGGTGTTTCGAATCAGACTACCGAGACACTGTGCTAGCACTCGTGAGCCGGTGTTCGAGAGACACCTTCGAGTGGATTTCCGGGCTGGTCTTTGGGACGCGCCTTTCCATCACCCCCGCTTTCCCTTGACGGTCGCCCTGGCAGGCGCCCGCTCATCGGGTCTCGCGGTTTGCCTGGCCTGCAATCCGGTCGCGTCACTCCGGCCGGGGGGCCGTTCTGCTGCGCCGTGCATCTTGCCGGGCGGGGCCGCTCACTTTCGGCTTGCCTAGTTTGCGTCTTCACTCTCCGCCTTGCGGCTTCCTGCGCTTTCGCGTTTCGGGTCGCACCTCTCCCGTCTCACGTCCCTTGCGGGCGCACGAGCGTTCCTGGCGTGCCTCTCGGCACCTTCCGGTATTGGCCGCCGTGTTTCGGATTGCGCTCCGGTCACGGCCTACAGCTCCTCCCGTCACGGCTCGAGTTCCGCTTCGTGAGGCCATCGCCGTTTTTGGTCCCGTCTTCCGGCCTTGCCCTTCGCTCGGCCGGTCTCCCGGCTCCGCTCCTGGCCCGGCCCTCTTACAGGGGCGATGGGCTCGCCTCCGCTCCTCTTTGCGGGTTTTCTCCCGCACCGGATTTCGTTGGCTGACCGTAACGATCTCACCGAATTTGGTGTGAGTCGAGGGGGTGATTCGCTTTTCGGGGGAGAAATTTCACAGATTTAAGACGGGGTGTGGAATTGTTGCACTCGCGAGGAAAAGCGATTGCACTGCAATCGCCCGAGCGAGGCCACGCGCCGGGAGGCGCGTGGCTGCGGAATGGTTCGTAGACGGAGGAACTGGGTCCCGGGTCAATCGCCCGCTGCGCGGGCTTTGCCCGGGATGACAGTTATTTCGGAAGCCACTCAAACAAATCCAGCGTCTCGTCGCTCGCCCTCTTCCCGCGCAGGCGGTCGAAGCAGGGGTGGGGGATGAGGCGGCCGGAGGGGAGGACTTCGGAGACGGCGGTGCCGCCGCGCTCCGGCTTCATCACGCGGATCGGGGCGTCGCAGTGCGGGCAGCGCTCGTCCCAGCCCTGGCGGGGCGGGGGCTCGGCGGTGTCGGGCAGGTAGTAGACCGTGGCGGCGACCTTCGAGCGCTCCGGCCGGTCACTCGCATTGCGGAAGTGTTCCTTGCGGTGAATCCACATCTGGGGGCTCCCTCGGGCTGACGCGCTAGGGATAGCAGGCAGGGGTTAAAGGAGGGTGAGAGATTGCATCGGTAGAGTGGGTATCGCTGCGTTCAACCCGTCCTACGAGGCGCGAAGCCTCCGACTAAAGACAGCGTATCGCTTTCGTTAGGCAGAGAATTCTCCGAGGAAGCCAGCGTAAAGCCAGTCCTCAACGCTTACAGGCCGGTTATAAGTACCATTTGTCGGGTGTTGATGCTTGAACAGTTTACATTTTTCCGCGGACAGCCTCACGCCTTCGTTGCCGTCGAAGTTGCAATAGTGGAGATGTCTGCCACCGCCTGGCGGTGGCTTTCGCATCCCAATTAGATCGCAATTTGGAGCCGCAAACGCGAAACCGACAGCATATACTTGTGACGCGTTCTTTATCCATTCGTTCGCGGTCGCGCGTGCTTTTTTGACCGTTTCGTTTTGGATGTTCCGTTCATTCACAACGCATATGTTTTGAGCCCATTCGAACAACTGTGTTGGAGACTTAATTGGGCTTTGATTCAAATCGCCACAAAGTCCATGCGGATGAATAATCTCAAAGAATTCCGTATAGGGAGGATAAGGCCTCTCGGTGTTCTGAAATTGATCAGCAAGAACTGCTTCCAAAATGCCATCGTAGTTGAAAGAAACTATCCGGATCTTCTGGCCGTCCTTTAACTGACCAGTTCTTATCGCTTGGCGAACCAGATTGATCAAAAGATGTATCCAGTTCCGACGCGGGCGACCTTCTTTATCTGCCAAAAATCTACTCGCAAGTTTATTTGGAACTATCTCGCGAGGAGAACTATTGTATGTGTACGTACTTTTAGCAATTTCCACTGCGATACAAGCCTTTAGGATTTCGCTGTACGTCGGATTTTCAACTATGAAATCGTCAATGGTTTCGGAAGTTTGTCCGTCAAGAAGATCGATGAGCGCGCGAAGCTTTGACATATCACGATTCAGCGAATCGGTGTCAGTCGCCGAGATCGCAGGAGTATCGTGCCTCGCAAGCACAACTCCCCAATGCGGTTGTTCCCAGAATTGTTGAGTTCCACGATACGTGGATTGTACGTATCGAAGAAGTTCTTGGGACATTCTTCCTTCTCTGCCGTAGACATACTCGCGCCCGGCATGGATTCCTTGCCGTATACGCGGGATCATCTGCGCGCCCATTGGAACACCGAATGGTGCGGAAACACCCGCTCCAACAATTAGCAATGCGTTCTCGTCGATAATGCTCAATGATTTGCCTGTAGCGCTTGTGCCGATTCTAGGTTTTCGATTGCGGCAAACCCAAATCCTGCTCTCTCAGCCGTTTCAGCTCGTCCCTAAGGCGCGCGGCGTCTTCAAATTCCAAGTTCGCGGCCGCTTCGCGCATCTGTTTTTCGACCTGCGCGATGACGGCCTTCAGGTTGTGACCGGATTCACCCGAAAGTGGCAAGGCTTTTGTCTCGGCGACGCCTTTTTCGCGGGCGCGGCGGGAGCGGGAGGCGGAGGGTTTGTCGCCGAGTTCGCCGAGGATGTCGGAGACCTCGCGGATGATGGTGGTCGGCGTGATGCCGTGTTCGAGGTTGTAGGCGGACTGTTTCTCGCGGCGGCGGCGGGTCTCCTCCATCGCGCGCTCCATCGAGCCGGTGATGCGGTCCGCATAGAGGACCACGCGGGCCTCGGAGTTGCGGGCGGCGCGGCCGATGGTCTGCACGAGGGAGGTTTCCGAGCGCAGGAAGCCTTCCTTGTCGGCGTCGAGGATGCCGACGAAGGCGCATTCCGGAATGTCGAGGCCCTCGCGCAGGAGGTTGATGCCGACGAGGACATCGAAGACGCCGAGGCGCAGGTCGCGGATGATCTCGATGCGCTCGATCGTGTCGATGTCGGAGTGCATGTAGCGCACGCGCACGCCGTTCTCGTGGAGGAAGTCGGTCAGGTTTTCCGCCATCTTCTTCGTCAGTGTCGTGATCAATGAGCGGAAGCCGGCGGCGGCGACCGCCTTCACTTCGGCCATCACGTCATCGACCTGGTTGGCGCCGCCGGTGCTGACGGGGCGGACCTCGACGGGCGGGTCGATCAGGCCGGTGGGGCGGATGACCTGCTCGGTGAAGACGCCGCCGGTGCGCTCCAGCTCCCACTTGCCGGGCGTGGCGGAGACGTGGACGGTCTGCGGGCGCATCGCGTCCCATTCCTCGAACTTGAGGGGGCGGTTGTCGATGCAGGAGGGCAGGCGGAAGCCGTATTCGGCGAGCGTGGACTTGCGGCTGAAGTCGCCTTTGAACATGGCGCCGATCTGGGGGATCGTCTGGTGGGACTCGTCGGTGAAGACGAGGGCGTTCTGGGGCAGGTATTCGAACAGGGTGGGCGGCGGCTCGCCGGGCTTGCGGCCGGTGAGGTAGCGGGAATAGTTCTCGATGCCGTTGCAGGAGCCGGTGGCGGCCATCATCTCGATGTCATACTGGCAGCGCTGGGCGATGCGCTGGGCCTCGAGCAGTTTTCCGTGCTTCTCGAAGTGGGCGATGGTGGCTTTCAGTTCCTGCTTGATGGACTGGACCGCCTGGGTGAGCGTCGGGCGGGGCGTGACGTAGTGGCTGTTCGCATAGATCTTGATGGCGGGCAGTTTCTGCAGTGTACGGCCTGTCAGCGGATCGAACTCGACGATGGATTCGAGCTCGTCGCCGAAGAAGGAGAGCTTCCAGGCGCGGTCCTCGTAGTGGGCGGGGAAGATGTCGAGCACGTCGCCCTTGAGGCGGAAGGTGCCGCGGCCGAAGGCGATGTCGTTGCGGGTGTACTGGTTGGCGACGAGGCGCTCGGCGACGGTGCGCGGGTCGATGCGCTCGCCGGCGTTCAGGGTGAAGGTCATCGAGGTGTAGGACTCGACCGAGCCGATACCATAAAGGCAGGAGACGGAGGCGACGATGATCACGTCGTCGCGCTCGAGGATGGCGCGGGTGGCGGAGTGGCGCATCCTGTCGATGGCCTCGTTGATCGAGCTTTCCTTCTCGATGTAAAGGTCCGCACGCGGAACATAGGCCTCGGGCTGGTAATAGTCGTAGTAGGAGACGAAATACTCGACCGCATTGTCCGGGAAGAAGGACTTGAACTCGCCATAGAGCTGGGCCGCGAGGGTCTTGTTGGGGGCGAGGATCAGCGCGGGGCGCTGGGTCGCCTCGATGATCTTGGCCATGGTGAAGGTCTTGCCCGTGCCGGTCGCGCCGAGGAGGACCTGGTCGCGCTCGCCATTGGCGATGCCCTCGACGAGT
>Ga0315906_10000882_pt1 | contig 45937 bp, 37 predicted proteins | sample LakEriMetagenome_4_FD_203526 | JGI IMG/M metagenome (GOLD analysis project Ga0315906, IMG submission 203526) | Freshwater fungal communities from buoy surface, Lake Erie, Ohio, United States - Buoy 2 MA122 | ecosystem: Environmental > Aquatic > Freshwater > Lake > Lake biofilm | place: USA...
CAACCTCATCAGTAGGTTGTGAATACAGCCACAGACCGTGAATTCAAGACCGGTAGCGTGCGGCACTGATGCAGGAAAACACGCTGGCCAGAAACCAGCCAAAGGGCAGCAGGCTCAGCGTCAACAACCAGGTCACTGCGAAAGCGATACACGCCGATACCAGCCAGAATAGGGCCGAGAGCAGACGGCCTTGAATCAACTGCCCCAAACCGGGAATGAAAAGGCTGCAAAGTGCCGCGATGACGTTACCGGTGCTGCCTTGACCTGAATTCATGTTATTTCTCGCAAAAGTAGGGTGGGTGACCGAGCCTAAACATCATCATCATCGGTCAATTCAACACAATAAATCAAGAGCTTAGCTGTATTTTCAAGGGCAAGACTTGCTATTTATGCTAAATGTTAATAAGATTGATTCTCATTTAGCTTATTGGTCATGCCTTACATGCACGCGCGCTCTTTACTGGCACTCAGCCTGTCCATGGTCATTTCTGCCACCGCCCAGGCCAGCCCCGAGGATCCGGCAGTCCTGGACAAGATCGAGGTCAAGGGATTTCCTTTCCGGTATCAGGCCAGTGATCCGAGCAGCGCCATGAAAACCGAAACGGCGCTGAAGGACACACCGCAGGCGGTCACCGTCGTGACCGAACAGCAGATCGACGACCAAGCCCTGCATGGCATGGCGGACATCCTGCGCTATGTGCCGGGCGTCGGCATGGCACAAGGCGAAGGGCACCGCGATGCTCCAGTGATGCGTGGCAACATCAGCACCGGGGATTTCTTCACGGACGGCATCCGCGATGATGTCCAATATTTCCGGGACCTCTACAACGTCAGTCAGGTGGAGGTACTGAAAGGACCGAATGCGATGATTTTCGGCCGCGGTGGCTCCGGCGGCGTCATCAATCGCGTCAGCAAACAGGCCGATGGCGGCCACCATCAGTCGTTTTCCATCCAGGCCGGAAGCCACGAATTCCTGCGTGCCGAGGCTGATGTCGGTGAAGCGCTGAGTGATACCCTCGCCTACCGGTTCAATGCACTGATCGAAAATGCCGGCAGCTTCCGCAATGACGTCAGCAGCAATCTGCGCGGCTTCGCGCCGAGCTTGGCCTTCGGCATTGATGGCAAGACCCGCGTCGTACTCAACGCTGAACTGTTCACGGATGCCCGCACGGTTGACCGCGGCATTCCGTCCTATCTGGGCAAACCGCTGAAGACCAGACGCAGTCTTTTCTTCGGCAATGCACAGGACAGCACTGCCGATACCGATGCCGCTTCCTTCGATGTCCTGATCGAACACGACATGGACGGCGCCGTGCTGCGCAACCGGACGCGTATCGCCGATTACGGCAAGTTCTACCAGAATGTGTATCCGGGCGCGGTCAATACCGGCGGCACCGGCGTTGAGATGTTGGCTTATAACATCCGGACCGATCGGACCAACCTGTTCAATCAGACCGATTATGTGGTCGATATCATCCACGGCGACACCACCCACCGCATTGTGGCCGGCGCAGAACTGGGGCGACAGAACACCGCCAATTTCCGTGAAACCGGTTACTTCGGCGCCATCGGCAGCACGCAGACCAGTGAACTGGCGCCGATCGCCAATCCCGTGCCGACACTGCCCGTGCATTTCCGGCAAAGCGCCAGTGACGCCGACAATCAAGGCACGGCGGAAACCGCCGCGGTCTATGTCCAGGATCAGATCCATCTCGGCGACCGGTGGCAGATCATCGCCGGGCTTCGCTTCGACCGGTTCGAAATGGATTTCCGCAACAAGCGCAACGGAGTACGCATCGAAACCACGGATACCCTGTTCTCTCCACGCGCCGGCGTGATATACAGCCCTACGACCGAACTCTCGGCATACGCGAGCTATGCGGAAAGCTTCGTGCCGCGTGCCGGCGAGCAGTTGGCTTCCCTGACGCCCAGTACCGCCAATCTGGCCCCTGAGGCCTTTGCCAATGCGGAAATTGGCATCAAGTGGCAGCTGAGCAAGGGCCTGTTCACCAGCGTGGCCGTGTACCAACTGGACCGCAACAACGTCGCGGTGACCGATCCGACGGATCCCACCCAGACGCTGCTGATCGATGCCCAGCGCAGCCGCGGTCTGGAATGGGAAATCGGCGGCAATATCACCCGCAATCTGCAGATCGTGGCCGGCTACGCCTACCAGGATGCCGAGTTGACCCGCGCACTCTCGGCCACGATTCCGGCCGGTACGGTATTGCCGCTGGTTCCCGAGCATTCAGGCTATGTCTGGGGCCGTTGGGATATCAGCACACGCTGGGGACTTGGACTCGGCATCAATGGCCGGGGAAAGGTGTACACCACGACCAGCAACACGGTCTCGTTGCCGGGCTTCAGCCGTATCGATGCCGCCGTGTATTACAAAGCCGGTGAACATCTGAAACTCCAGGCTAACATCGAAAATCTGGCCGACAAGCGCTATTACGCTTCGGCACACAACGACAACAACATCAGCATCGGTACGCCACGGGAAGTGAAGCTGAGCGCGCACCTCGATTTCTGATTGCAGGCCGGCAGTGCTAGAATGGCGGTATGATTCGATTCCTGGCCGCCCTGCTGGTACCGCTTTCCGCCCTCGCCGCCCCGGCGGTGATTGAACCTTGGCCCTTGCCGGTGGGCACAGCCGCCGCACAACCGAGCCTGAGCCGCAGCGCGGATGGCGCCCTCAACCTGAGCTGGATTGAACGCAGCGGAAGCGGTCATCGGCTCAAATTTGCACGCTATGCCAAAGCGCGCTGGTCTGAAACACGCACCATCGCCGAAGGCGACAACTGGTTCGTGAACTGGGCCGACTTTCCGAGCACGACGCAACTGCCGGACGGCACGCTGTGGGCCCACAATCTGGTGAAGTCCGCCAAGGGCACTTATGCCTATGATGTCGTGCTGTATCGATCAGGCGATGGCGGTAAAACCTGGTCGACACCGATCCGCGTCAATGACGACGGCACCCAGACCGAACACGGATTCGCAAGCCTGTGGCCATGGTCGAAAAATGAATTGGCCATCGCCTGGCTGGATGGCCGCAATACCGGCGGTGGCAGCCATGATGCGCACGCCGGACATGGCGATGCCTCGGGACGCATGATGACGCTGCGCGCGGCGGTCTACGACGGCAAGGGCCGTAAAACCGCCGAATGGCCGCTCGATGCGAGCACCTGCGATTGCTGCCAGACCGATGCCGCGGTGACCGCCAACGGCCCGGTGATCATCTACCGGGACCGCAACCCGCAGGAAATCCGCGATATCTATGTGACGCGCTATGTTGATGGCCGTTGGCAAACGCCGAAGCCCGTCGCTGCCGATCAGTGGCGGATACCGGCCTGTCCAGTCAACGGCCCGGCGCTGGCTGCCAACGGCGCATCGCTTTGGGCCGCATGGTACACGGGCAGCGGCAACACCCCGAAAATCCGTCTGGCCTACTCCGGCAACAGTGGCGGCGCATTCCTGCCGGCGCGAACCATCCGCACAGGACCCGCCGTGCTGGGACGCGTCGATCTGACGGCGGATGCCGGCGGCGCCTGGCTGCTGTGGACCGAGGAAAGCGCCGAGCAGACCCTCTGGTTGAAACGATTTGGAAAAAATACCAGGAATGATGGAGCGCCTATACTGCTCGCCAGACTGAAAGGCCGCGGGCACGGTACCGGTTTTACACGCATGCAGCAGACCGCACAGGGTCTTTATGTGGTCTGGACCGATATCATCGACGGAAAACCAACATTAAATGGAATGCACCTATCGCCGTGAAAGTTACTTCACTGGGGATTTAGATTTGTTCACTTGCTGGATAAAGCCTACATACTCAGCAAAGTCGAGCTTTTGGTCATCATTACGATCGAATTGCGACAGTTGTGGCTTCGGCTCGGATAATGATCTCATTCCAGGATGAGCATTAAACTCGGTCGCATCGAGAGATTGACTACGATTTTTGTCAAGTTGAGTGAAATCTGCACGCAACCTTTCGATAACTAAAATCTGCTTGCGTTCATTGACTACCGCCGTCTTGAATTCAGTGTAACTGAGCTGTTTGTTACCATCTCGATCCATGGCTTTGAACATTTCATCGATGCCGGTCTCGATATTTTGAGCACTGGCCGCTTTAATTGAGCCTGTACTTTTATCCTGTGCTGTCGATAGTAAACTAATAGACCATAGTACTGGCACTAACAAATTTATTGCGGTGATTTTTGGCATGTAGGTTTAATTTCTTTAGTGTATGTTTTGTTACACTATGATGGTGAATTTGCATTCTCTCATAAGCGCCTCGAAAGGCAAGGCCTATTGGCAATTGATCCGCGGCGACCGCCCGGTCGGCACGCTACTTTTGCTATGGCCGACCCTGTGGGCGCTGTGGCTGGCCGCCGAAGGGTTTCCGCCGCCGAAACTGTTGCTGATCTTCACTGCCGGAGTCTGGCTTACGCGCTCGGCCGGCTGCATCATCAACGACTATGCCGACCGATGGCTCGATCCGCAGGTCGAACGCACCCGCACCCGGCCCTTGGCGCGCGGTGCACTGAGCGGACGTGAAGCGCTGACGGTGTTTGTGCTGATGATGCTGGCCGCGTTCGGTCTGGTGCTGATGACCAACACACTCACCATTGGGCTAAGCATCGCCGGTGCGGTGCTGGCCGCGACTTACCCGTATCTGAAGCGGCACACCTATTTTCCGCAGGTCTATCTCGGCATCGCCTTCGGCTGGGGCATTCCGATGGCGTTCGCCGCGGTGCAGGGCCGGATTCCGCAAAGTGCCTGGCTGCTTTTTCTGGCCAATCTGCTGTGGACCACCGCGTATGACACCTGGTACGCCATGGTCGACCGCGAGGACGACCTGAAAGCCGGCGCCAAGTCGCTGGCGATTTTCCTCGGCGACATGGATCTGCTGGCCATGGGCGTGATGCAGGCCGGCTTTTTGGCCAGCCTGGCACTGCTCGGCCGGCAGTATCATTTCGGCCTACCATATTTCATCTGCATCTCCCTGGCCGGCGTTGTGATTCTGTGGCAATTCAAGATCGCCGCCCTGCGCCACCGGGAAGATTGCTTCCGTGCGTTTCTGAGCAATCAGTGGGTCGGCCTGCTGGTGTTCATTGGCTTCGTATTGGCATTTTTTTAAGTCACCCGCGCCAGACACCAGACATCCACCTGCTGCACCCCGGCAGCGAACAAAGCCTCCCGCGCCGCACGGCAGGTGGCGCCGGTGGTGAACACATCATCGATCAACGCCACGTGCCGCGGCAGCGGCATCACGGCCCGGAAAGCACCCCGCACATTGGGCTCGCGCTCCGGGGAAGTCAATGTGGACTGCATCGCGGTGTCGCGATGGCGGATCAGGGCCGAGGGCTGAACCGGCAGACCGCGCCTGCGGCCCCAGTATCTGGCCAACTCCAGCGACTGGTTGAAACCCCGCTGACGCAGTCGGCGGATGTGCAAGGGCACCGGCACCAGCGCCATCGGCCGGCTGTCCTCGAATGCCGGCTCGCACAAGCGTGCCAACAGGCGGCCGGCACCGAGCTGGGCCTGGAATTTGAAATGCCGGATCAGGCCGTCGACCGGATTGCCGTAATCGAAACCTGCCAGTACCAGGCCGTCCCCGAACAGCTTGGGCGACGGCCGGCAGGGTAAGGCCCGATGGCAGAGCAGGCACAGGTCCAACTCCGGCAGACCGGGGTTGCCGCACAGTCGGCAGACCGGCGGAAAAATCCGGTAATTCAGGTGCTTGCAGATTCGGTCAACAAGATTCATTGGCACACGGTTGACGGGCTGGGGTATTCTGTACAGGTTCTCGCACCCTGCCCACCGCCACCATCGGAAACTTCCCATGACCGCTGTCATCCGACATGACTACACCCGCGCCGAAGTGCTCGACCTGATGAGCCTGCCGTTCGCCGAACTGATGCACCGTGCCGGCAGCATGCACCGCGCGCATTTCAATCCGAATCAGGTGCAGGTCTCCACGCTGCTCTCGATCAAAACCGGCGGTTGCCCCGAAGACTGTGCCTATTGCCCGCAGGCAGCGCGCTATAACACCGGGCTGAAAGCTCACAAACTGATGGACGTGGACGAAGTGCTGGCCAAAGCGGCACAGGCCAAAGCCGCCGGCGCGACCCGCTTCTGCATGGGCGCGGCCTGGCGCAGTCCGAAAGACCGCGATCTGGAAAATGTCGCGGCCATGGTGCAGGGCGTGCGCGCGATGGGCATGGAAGCCTGCGCCACACTCGGCATGCTCAATGCCGATCAGGCCAAACGCCTGAAAGAGGCCGGGCTCGATTACTACAACCACAATCTGGATACCGGTCCGGACGAATACGCCGACATCATCAAAACCCGCGACTACCAGGACCGGTTGGATACCCTTGATAACGTGCGTGAAGCCGGTCTGAAAACCTGCTGCGGCGGCATCGTCGGCATGGGCGAATCGCGCGAACAGCGCGCGGCCCTGTTGCAGACCCTGGCCAATCTGCCGGAGCACCCGGGCTCGGTGCCGATCAACCGTCTGGTGCAGGTGGAGGGCACGCCCTTGCACGGCACCGCCCTGCTCGATGCCTTCGAGTTCGTGCGCACCATCGCCGCCGCCCGCATCCTGATGCCGGCGTCGGTCGTTCGCCTGTCGGCCGGCCGCGCGGAAATGAGCGAAGAGCTGCAGTCCCTGTGTTTTCTCGCCGGCGCCAACTCCATTTTCTACGGTGAAAAACTGCTGACCACCGGCAATCCGGATGTGGAAGCCGATCAGGCGCTGTTCGCCAAGCTCGGCATCGAGGGCATGCCGGTGGTGGAACAAAGCACGACCGTACATGCCGATGTGCTGTGCGGGGACAGCTGCGCCGCCTGAACCATGACCCTGATCGAACGCCTGCGCCGGCACGCTGCGGAGCGTGACGCCGCCCATTCACGGCGCAGTCGGCACGTGCAATCGCAGCGCAGCGGCATGCTGGCCGAATGCGACGGCAAAAGCCTGATCAACTTTTCCAGCAATGACTATCTTGGTTTCGCCCAGCATCCCGATGTGATCGCGGCTTTTCAGCAGGCGGCGGCACGCGATGGGGTCGGCAGTGCCGGCTCTGCATTGGTCACCGGTCATTTCGCCGTACACCGTGAACTGGAGCTGCAGGCAGCGGCCTTGTTCGGTTATGAGGCAGCCTTGTTCACCGGCAGCGGCTATCTGGCCAATATCGGAATTCTGCAAGCCGTGCTCGATGACAAATCCGTATGCGTGCAGGATAAATTCAACCACGCCTGCCTGCTGGACGGCGCACGTTTTTCAGGCGCCGACCTGAAGCGCTATCCGCATGCCGATATGGTTCAGGCCGATGCGCGCTGCGCGGAAGCCAAAACCGATACGCTGTTTCTGGTCAGCGACGGCGTGTTCAGCATGGACGGTGATGCCGCCGATCTTGAGGCCCTGCATGCGATTGCCGAGCGCCATCGCGCCACACTGATGATCGATGACGCGCACGGCGTCGGGGTGCTCGGCGAGACCGGGCTCGGCAGCCTGCAGGCGGCCGGTCTGCGCGCCGCCGATGTGCCGATTCTGGTGGTGCCGGCCGGCAAAGCCCTGGGCGGGCAGGGCGCTCTGATTCTCGCCCAAGGCGACATCATCCAACACCTGCTGGAAACCGCACGCCCGTATCTGTTCAGCACCGCGCCGTCACCGGCGATGGCGGCGGCTCTCTCGACCGCGCTGCGCTTGCTGGAAACGCAACCGCAGCACCATGCGAGACTGCAGGAAAACATCCGGCATTTCCGGATCCGTGCCGAAGCTGCCGGACTGCCGATGCTGGACTCGCAAACCGCGATCCAACCGCTGATGGCGGGCGACAACGAACGCGCGCTGCAGTGGAGCGCGCAGCTGCGCGATGCGGGATTCTGGGTCAGCGCCATCCGGCCACCGACCGTGCCGCAAGGCAAATCGCGGTTGCGAATTACCTTGACGGCATTGCATACGACGCAACAGATCGATGCGCTGATAAAGGCGCTGGCAGAAATCACCGGAGACCACGATGGACACGGTTGAATCTGTTGAAGCCAAACCGCATCTGATTCTGCTGCATGGGTGGGCGATGCACGGTGGCATCTTCGCGCCGCTGCTGCCGCATCTGCAGCGCCATTTCAAAGTGCGCTGCATCGATCTTCCCGGACACGGCAGCCAGCAGCACAGCGTGGTGCCGCTGGAATTTTCGCCGTTCTGGAAATCGCTGCTACCCACTCTGGAACAGCCGGTCTACGTGCTCGGCTGGTCGCTCGGCGGTCTGTTCGCGTTGCACGGCGCCTTGGCTTTTCCGGAATACGTCAAAGGCCTCATTCTGCTGAATGCCAGCCCGAGTTTCGTGGCCCGTAACGACTGGCCGCAAGGCATGCCGACCACGGTATTCCGGCAATTCGCCGCGGATCTTGCGCAGGATTACGACGGCACGCTGCACCGCTTCTTCATGCTCGAGGCGCAGGGCTCGGAACATCTGCGTGCCGATCTGCGCCGGCTGCAGGCCACGGCCTTCGAATTCGGCCGGCCGGATCCGAGGGTGCTGACCCAAGGCCTGCATCTTCTGGAAAGCAGCGATCTGCGCGGACAACTGCCGCAGCTGCAGGTGCCGAGCCTGTGGCTGGCCGGACGCCGCGACCGCTTGGTGAATCCAGCGGCCATGCAGGCGGCGGCGGAAATGGCCGGCGGCGATTTCCAGTGCGACGAACACGGCGGGCATGCGCCGTTCCTGACCCATCCTGAGGCAGCCACCGATGCCATCCGGATGTTTGCGGAGGGCGCGCATGCCTGAGAATGTATTCGATCGCCGCGGCATCAAGCACCATTTCGCACGGGCTGCCGATTCCTATCTGGCGGCTGCAGCGCTGCAGAAAGAAGTTGAGGCGCACCTGCTCGAGCAGGCCGATTATCTCGAAGCCGCGCCGAAACGGATTCTCGATCTCGGCTCCGGCCCCGGACGGGCGGCGGGCATTCTAAAAAAACGCTGGCCGAAGGCGGAAGTCATCGCGATGGACATCGCGCTGCCGATGCTGCGTCAGGTGCCGCAACAGACGCGGTTCTGGCGGCCGATCAAACGCGTGTGCGCCGATGCGCTGCAACTGCCGTTCCATGACCGCAGTTTCGATTTCATTTTTTCCAGTCTCTGTCTGCAATGGGTACATCCGCTGCCGGATGCGCTGCATGAGATCCGCCGCGTTCTATCACCGAACGGCCTGTTCGCGTTTTCCAGTTTCGGACCGGACACGCTGACGGAGCTGCGCGACGCCTATGCCGGCATCGGTGAAACACCGCCGGTGTCACCGTTTGCGGCCATCCAGCAGATCGGCGATGCGCTGCAGGGCGCGGGCTTCCGCAACAGTGTGCTCGATCGCGAACTGTACACCATGCACTACCCGGATCTGCGTGCACTCATGCTGGAGCTTCAGGCCATCGGCGCGACCGACGCACGACCGCAACGCCCGCGCGGCCTGGCCGGTAAAAACCGCTGGCGCGCCTTGAACGCCGCCTACCCGATCCGGGATGGGCGTATCGCCAGCAGCTGGGAAGTCATCAGCGCCATGGCTTTCCGGCCGGAGCGGGATCCCGAGTACCGCGAAGACGGCATTGTGGCGAGCATCGATGCCAGCCAGATTCCCCGGCGGACACGGTCATGAAACTGCGGCTGATGATCGCCCTCTTGCTTGTACTGCCCGCCATGGGCAGTCCCACCACCGACCCCGACCCGGTTGCGCTGCAACAGCAGGCCGAAGCCGCAGTGACGGAAACCCGGAAACGGCAGCCGGCATATGCACTGCTGGCCGAACAGCAGGCCGGCTTTCGGGTGAGCTGGCGCGAACAGCTCCGTCAATTCATGGCCGTCAACGGCCGCCGCAACACGCAGGCAGCCAGCCGCGCCATCGCCACGGCATTGGGCCTGAATGCCAGCACTGCATATCTGTCCCGCAGCGATGACAATGCCATCGACGCCCTGCTGATCCAGCAACGACGCCTGATGACCATGGCACAGACCGATACTCGCCTGTGCAGCATTCTGCTCAATACCGCCACCGCGCGTCTGGATGAAAACGGCCATGCGCCCTGGCTGCTGCGTAAACCCTACAGCGCCCTGCTTCCGGATCTGGAGTCGGCACTCTCCGGCATCGTGATGAGTGCCCAAGGCCGCCCCGCAAGGACGCTACCCGAAGCGCAGAGCCGGCAATTCACCCAGCGCATCGCCGCGCGCGTCGGCGAGCGCCATGGCCGCGAGGGTCTCGATGATCTCGAGCGCATGCAGAACGACAACACCGCCCCGGCACAACGCTGCCGAGGCGTTTCCCGCCTGCTGGAAGCCATTGCCGAACAGCCGTCGGAACTGCGCGCGCAGTTGATGCGTATTTACTTCGGACAATGACATGATCCATGCCGGCGGGCTGTATGGAGCGTCACCACTTTATTCACTGATGATCCAACAAAGGCTTGAGCACCGGCCAGACGTGATCGCGCAGCTTGATCTGGCCTTTGGCATTCGGGTGCAGCTGATCGGGCAGGAAATACGACCGGTCCAGCGCAATCGGCGCCAGCAGAAAGGGCAGTAGCGCGGTCTTTTCCTGTTTGGCCAGATCGGTGTAAATGGCCGCAAAACCCTCGGTATAGACCTTGCCGTAATTCGGCGGCATCTGGATGCCGATCAGCAGCACCTTGGCACCGCCGGCTTTGGCCTGCCGGATCATCGCCTGCAGATTGGCGCGGGTCTGTGCCAACGGCAGCCCGCGCAGACCATCATTGGCGCCCAACTCGATGACGACCAGTGCCGGTTTATGCGTCTTCAACGCCGCCGGCAGCCGTGATTTGCCACCGGCCGAGGTTTCCCCCGACACGCTAGCATTCACCACCTGCCAGGACGGATGCGTGCTTTTCATGCGCGCGGCGGTCAGTGCCACCCAGCCCTGTTCGGACGGCAGGTTATAGGCCGCCGACAGCGAATCGCCCATCACCAGCAGGGTCTGTTTGGCCGAAACCGGTCCGGCCATGACCAACAGCACAAGCGCCAGACACACAAAACCTTGATATTGGCTGTGCCAAACTGCATGTAGTAGATAACGGACGCGATTTCGCATGGATCTCCGGGAGCAATCAGTGGATACAGCCATCAGGGTAACAAAGCTCGGCAAGCGCGTGCGCCTGCCGGAATCGGAACTGTGCATCCTCGAGGATGTCAGCTTCAGCCTGAACCGCGGTGAAACCGCAGCCATCATCGGCGCCTCCGGCTCCGGCAAAAGCACCTTGCTGTCGCTGATGGCAGGATTGGATACGCCCAGTGAAGGCGACGTCGATATTCTCGGGACCGCCCTGAATGCGCTCGACGAAGACGGCCGTGCCAAACTGCGCGGCGCATCCGTCGGTTTCGTGTTTCAGAACTTCCAGCTGCTGCCGGCACTGACCGCGCTGGAAAACGTGATGCTGCCGCTGGAACTGAGCGGCCATGCCGATCCGGAAAGCGCGGCCCGCGACATCCTCGGCAAAGTCGGTCTGGCCGAACGTCTGCAGCACTACCCGCGCCAGCTTTCCGGCGGCGAGCAGCAGCGCGTGGCCATCGCGCGCGCGTTCGTGGTCAATCCGGCCGTGTTGTTCGCCGATGAGCCGACCGGCAACCTCGACACCGATACCGGGCGTGCCATCGCCGATCTGCTGTTCGAGCTCAATGCTACCCGCGGCACCACCCTGGTGCTTGTCACCCACGATGAGCGTCTTGCCGCCCGCTGTCAGCGCCAGCTGCGCCTGAACGCCGGGCGTCTGGTGGCATGAACGTTCTGAAGTTGGCCTGGCGGCAGACCCAACGCGATCTGGCGGCGGGTGAAATCCGTTTGATGGTGATGGCTCTGGTGCTGGCGGTGATGGCCGTCACCGCCGTCGGCATGATCACCGACCGTGCCGAAGCCGGCCTGCAGCAGGAAGCCAACCGTCTGCTCGGCGGCGATGCCGCTTTGCGCGCCGACACACCGATTGCCGATGCCGTTTCGCAACGTGCGGAGACCCTCGGACTTCAATATGCACAGACCGCGAACTTCCCGAGCATGGTGCAGACCGCCGGCGCCGTGACCCTTGCCGACATCCGCGCCGTGGACACCCGCTTTCCGCTGCGTGGCAAATTCGAACTTCGTGATGCCGATGGCAACATCACCACCCAACAGGGCGGTCCCGAAGCCGGTACGCTTTGGCTGTCCGGCGATGCCGTACGCAAATTGAATGTCCGCATCGGTGATGCCGTCGGTGTCGGCAATCTGCAGCTGCGTTATGCCGCAACCCTGATCAAGGAGCCGGACGCCGCGCTCGATTATTTCAATGTCGCTCCGAAAGTGCTGATCGCCTATGCCGACCTGTCGGCCAGCGGTCTCGTGCAGAATGGCAGCCGCATTCAATACCGCATGGTGGTGGCCGGTGACGAGGGCGCCGTGACGCAATTCACCGCGCAGCAAGACAAAAACCTCAAACGCGGACAGCGCCTGGAGAGCCGCGAGGATGCACGCCCGGAAATCCGTTCGGCACTCGACCGCGCCAACCGCTTTCTGTCACTGGCGGCATTGGTGTCGCTGATTCTGGCTGCGGTCGCGATCGCGCTTGCCGCGCGGCGACACAGCGCACGCCATCTGGATGCCAGCGCGGTCATGCGTTGTCTGGGTGCAAGTCAACGCCGCATCGCGGCCTTGCAGCTGGGCGAACTGTTTTTCATCGGCGTGCTTGGTGCCAGCTTGGGCGTGGCCTTGGCCTGGCTGCTGCAATGGGGCGTGGGAATGTGGCTGGCCGATGCCATGGGCGTCGTGCTGCCCGCCGCCGGATGGTCGCCGGCACTGTCCGGCTATGCGGTGGGCTTCACCGTATTGATTGCGTTTGCCGTGCCGCCGGTGCTGGCGCTGCGCAAAGTTCCGGCACTGCGCGTGTTGCGCCGCGATGTGCCGGTCAATGAGCCCAGTGCATGGACGGTTGGCCTGTTGGGCATCGCCGGTTTGGCGGTACTACTGTGGTGGAAAGCCGGATCGGCGGAACTCGGCGTCATCATTCTTGGCGGTATTGCCGGAACCGCCATCGTCCTGGCCGGGATTGCCTGGTTGCTGTTGCGCTGGCTGAAACAGGTGCGCGGCCGGCTGCATGGCCCCTGGCGTTACGGCCTGGCCAATCTCAGCCGGCATCAGGGCATGACGCTCACCCAGGTGTCCGCACTCGGCCTGGGGCTGATGGCCCTGTTGCTGCTGCTGTTCGTACGGACCGATCTGCTCAGCCGCTGGCAACAAACGCTGCCCGCTGATGCGCCGAACCGATTCGTGATCAATGTTCAGAGCGAGCAGGTTGATGGCGTACGTGCCTTTGCCAAAGCGCAGGGCCTGACCGAACCGTTGCTGTATCCAATGGTGCGGGCACGTCTGCAGGCGGTGAATGGCGTGCCGGTCAATGCTGCCGACTATGCCGGCAAGGGCGAGCGTGCACGGCGCCTGGCCGAGCGTGAATTCAATCTCTCGTCCGCGGCCAGCTTCGGCGCCGACAATCAACGTACCGCCGGCACTTACTGGGATGCGGACTACCGCGGTCTGGTGCAGCTGTCGGTGGAAGAGGAATTCGCCGAGACCCTGAACTGGAAGCTCGGCGACCGCATCCGTTTCGATGTGGCCGGAACGCCTCTGGAGGCGCGCATCACCAGCCTGCGCAAAGTGGAGTGGGAAAGCTTCAAGCCGAACTTCTTCGTGGTCGTTTCGCCGGGCGCGCTCGATGGTTTTTCGGCCAGCTACATTTCGGCACTGCATGTACCGAAACAGAAACTGCCGACCATCGATGCCTTGGTGCGTGAATATCCGAATCTATCTGTCATCGACATCGATGCGGTATTGAATCAGGTCCGCAGCACGGTCGATCAGGTCAGCCGCGTGGTCGAATCGGTCTTTTATTTTTCACTGCTGGCGGGATTGCTGGTGTTGATTGCCGCGGCGCAGGCCTCGCAGGATGAACGCCTGCAGGAAGCCGGCGTAATGCGCGTGCTGGGCGCGTCCAAGAAACAGCTGCGTCTGGCGCAGGCCACGGAATTCGGCAGCCTCGGTTTGCTGGCCGGCACGGTGGCAGCGCTGGCGGCCAGTACCATCGCCGGGCTGATCACCGTGCAGGTGTTCAATCTGCCCTGGCGTTTTGAAACCACATTGCTGTTGTATGGCATCGTCGGCGGTACGCTGCTGGCGCTGGTGACCGGCCTGTGGGCCACGCGACGGGTGACTGAAGCACCGCCGAACGAGACCTTGCGGACCCTGTGACTTCAGAAGATAAGGAGAATCCCTGTGTTCATTGCGGCGCCTGCTGTGCCAGTTTCCGCATATCGTTTTACTGGGCCGAAGCCAAGGGGCTGCCACCGCTTTGAATCACGCTGCCGCATCCATCGCGGCAAGCACCCGCTCGGGCACTTCCCACTGCGGGTAATGACCCACACCTTCAAGCACGGTCACTGGCGAATCCGGCAGTAATGTCTGCCAACGCGCGGCGATGGTCTTGCCGGAAATCGGATCGCGGTCGCCGACAATCAAATGCAGAGGAATACCGGCTTGCTGCAGTGCGGACGTCCAGCGCGTGCGATGGCGGCGACGCTCCCGGATGTATTGAATGATTTTCGGCATTACCGCACGGCCATTATCGCGAGAAAGCAGTTGCCAGTGCCATTGCAGCTCCTGTTCCGCCAAGGCTGCGCCTGCGATGGACCGCATGCTGGCGCAGAAACGGCTGAAACTCGACAGTCGCGCAACAACAGGTCCGAGCGGTCCGAGCAATAATTTCTGCATCAAAATGGGAAATGTCGCTTCCGGAAACAGACCGCCATTCAAGAATGTGGCGCGCTGAATGCGGAACGGCAATGTGCCGTCATTTTGCCGTGCCAGCAATTCCTGCAGCACCGTATCGCCATAGTCATGCGCCACTACGTCCACTTCGCGCAGACCTTGCGAAAGTACATAGTCTTGCCATTGATCCGCCGAGGCTGAAAGACTGTAGGGAAACGCTCCCGGCTTTTCGGACAGACCAAAGCCCAGCATATCCAGGGCGTGCAATGAATAAGCTGCGCTCAGCACCGGCCACATCGCGGCCCAGTCAAAGCTGGAAGTGGGAAAACCGTGAATCAGCAACAAGGGCTTTCCTGCGCCGCCACGGCGCACGAACAGGCGATAGCCCTGCCAATCGAAATACGTCCCGCCGTGCTGCCAGTCGGACGGATTCACGGTTTAATCGCCGGCCAGATCCACCACCGCAAACGGCACCACCGGATCGACATCGGCTGCATAATCGACGCCGGCGATGCCGAAGCCGAATAGTTTCAGAAACTCGGCCTTGTAGCTGGCGTAATCGGTGTGTTCGAACAGATTGGCCGTGGTCACCGTCGGCCAGATCAGTTTCACCGCGTGCTGCACTTCCTCGCGCAGTTCCCAGTCGTCCATGCGGATGCGCTGCTGTTCATCGCGGTCGTTGCCTGCGCCGTAAAGCTCGGTGCGGAACATCCGGTCGATCTGTTCAATCGGACCTTCGTGCAGGCCGAGCTGTTTCATCACCCGGAAACAGATGGAGATGTACAGCGGCATCACCGGAATCGCGGCCGAGGCCTGGGTCACGACGGATTTCAGCACAGCAACATTGGCGCTGCCGTTGAGCGCTGCCAGTTTCGCGCGTAGCGCGGCGGCGGCACGGTCCATGTCTTCCTTGGCTTTGCCGAGTGCACCGTGCCAGTAAATCGGCCAGGTGATGTCGGTGCCGATGTAACTGTAGGACACCGTTTTCACGCCCTCGGCCAGCACGCCAGCGGCCTGCAGGGCATCCATCCACAGCTCCCAATCCTCACCGCCCATGACCGTCACGGTGTTGGCGATTTCTTCCGCGGTGGCCGGTTCCACTTCGGCATGGATGATGACATCCTTGCTGGTGTCGATGGCAGTCGATTGATACGGGGTACCGATTGGCTTCAGCGCCGAGCGTACCAGCTCGCCGCTATCCGGTAGTTTGCGCACCGGCGAGGCCAGGGAATACACCACCATGTCGACCTGACCGAGATCGGCTTTGATGATGTCGATGACCTTGGCGCGCATCTCATGCGAGAAAGCGTCACCGTTCACGCTCTTGGCATACAGGCCTTCGGCATGCGCGGCCTGCTCGAACGCCGCCGAGTTGTACCAACCGGCACTGCCGGGCTTGGATTCACTGGCCGGTTTTTCCAGAAACACGCCGAGCGTGGCGGCACCGGAACCGAAGGCGGCGGTAATGCGCGAGGCCAGACCGTAGCCGGTGGAAGCGCCGATGACCAACACCTTCTTCGGGCCGCCGGCGATGGCGCCGTTTTCCTTCACCACCGCAATCTGTTCGGCCACATGTACGGCACAGCCGGTGGGATGGGTGGTGGTGCAGATGAAGCCGCGGGTTTTCGGGGTGATGATCATGGCTGGTGTCCTGATTCGGCCGGGAGCGACCGTGAACTTCGGGAATTCATTATAAAACGCGCATCAGCCAACGGGTGTTTGAATCATTGGGATTCAAACATTCCCGCCAGTGAGAATCAGCCCCACGTGCTTGCCGGCGAACAAGGCCGGATTGGCCATCACCGCAGCCAATACAGTGGCGCTGCTGGGCTCGATGACCATGCCCAGATGCTCGGCGACCAAAGCCTGCGCGTCATGGCACTGCGCGTCGGACACCGTCAGCACCTGCAGTACGTGTTCGGCAATGATGGCGAAGTTGGGTACGCCGACCACCGCGCGCAGACCGTCGCAGATGGTATCCGGCACCAAGTGGGTGATGCGCTCTACGGCCAGAAGCGAAGCGAGTGTGTCGGCTGCGCCCTCCGGCTCCACGCCATACAAAGGAATATCGACCGGATTCAACGCAATGGCCGTTCCGGCAATCAAACCGCCGCCGCCGATCGGTGCGATCACGGCATCCAGGGCGGGTACTTCGGTCAACAACTCCAATGTGGCAGTGCCTTGCCCGGCCATTACCCGCGGGTCTTCATACGGATGCACCAGCGTGGCGCCGGTTTCGGCGATGAGATCGCGGGTCATCGCTTCGCGCGCGGCCTGGGTCGGTGCACAACGGTGCACGATGGCGCCGGCGGCGCGCATGGCCTCCAATTTCGAGGGCACCGCCCCTTCGGGCACCACCACATGCGCGACGATACCGCGTAGTTTCGCGGCACGCGCCAGCGCCGCGCCATGATTGCCGGAAGAGTGCGTAATCACCCCGCATGCAGCGGCGGCTTGGTCCAGAGCGAACACCGCATTGACCGCACCACGGAATTTAAACGCACCGCCGACCTGCAGGTTCTCGCATTTGAAAAACAGCGACGCACCCGACAAGGCATCCAGCACCGCAGATGATTTCACCGGCGTGTGCAGGGCATAGGGGGCAATGCGTGCGGCAGCGGCGATGATATCGGCATGACTGATCATGCTTTTTCCTCCGGCCTCTGACCAAGCAGACTGCTGAGCGCGGAGCCGACCACCACCAGCACGGCGCCGGCAAAGCCGAGTAGACCGACATGTTCCGAGGCCACCGCCTCCGGCCAGAACGCATGCACCAGAGCGACCACCCCCAGACACAGCATCGGCGTGGTGGCCAATACCGCCGATACGCGCGAGGCCTGCCAGTGTTCCAGCGCTTCGGCGAAGGCGCCGTAGGCCACCAGTGTGTTCAACGCGCAGTACAACAGCAGCGCCCAGTGCAGGGCATTGAGGTCGGCCAAGGCCGACGGATGCGCGAACGGCCAAAGCAGCAATGCTGAAAACAGATAGATGACCGCAAGAATATGCTGCGAGGAAAGCTTCAATAAAAGTTGCTTCTGCATGAGGGCATAGGCCGCCCAGGATAATGCAGCAGCACCCACAATGGCCGAGCCGAGCAGATAGTTATGGCCAGTGACCAAGCCACCGGCGAGCTGATCGCGGAAAAACAAGCCCAGACCCAGCACGATGATCAGCAGTCCCAGCCATTGTCCCCAGACAAACCGCTCGCGGAAGATGAACACACCGCCGAGGGCCATCAACAGCGGCGCCAGCTGGATCAGCAATTGGGCATTGCCGGGCGAGGTGTATTTCACGCCGAGCAGATAGCCGATGTAATTGCCAATCAGCAACACGGTAGCCAGCAGCAACCAACGCCATTGTTTGGGCTGCAAGGCTCCGAAAACCGCCATCCGGCGTTTGCCCAATAACCACAAACCCATGAACACCGCGGCAAAGGCGAAGCGGAACCAGGTCAGGGTCATCGGATCGAGTACGCTCAGGCTCATCTTCAGGGCTACCGGCAGGGTCGCCCAACACGCCGCGGTGACCAAAGCCAGCAGCAAACCGAGTTTCCAGCGCCCTGAGGCCTGATGCAGCATGTCGATTCCAATCGGGGAGGGAATACCTGTGGCTATTGTCCTTGAATTCAGCCTTTATTCACAGCGCTGGCCTAAACTGGCCTGAACCGTGGAGAATGACCGCATGAACCTTCGCCTTCCGATCCTCGCTTTGGCCGCCCTGACACTGGGCGGCTGCGTCACCGTGACCGAGCAGTATGCCGATGAAGGCTATTTCTCGTCGCCCAATAACGGCTACAGCGGCGGCGGCGACAACGGCTACTACAGCAGTGACAACACCTACTACAGCGATTACGGCCAGTACTACTACAGCCCGTACCGGCCCACCATCAATTTCAGCTTCAATTTCTTTTTCGGCAGCCCGTATTATTACGGCTATTCGCCGTATGGCAGTTGCTGGTATTCCAACTGCTATGGTTATTACCCGTACCACAGCCCGCATCGTCCGCATCGCCCGAAACCGCCGAAAAACGACAACGGACCGAAACCGCCCAAGCCACCGAAACCGGACTATCCGATTGTTGACCGCGATAGCCCGTTGCGGCCCGGGCCGGGCTGGCAGCCGCGCGTGCGACGGGCAACTGCAACCGTGGCACCGGCGGCGGCAATGTCCGCCGTTCCGGCAGCGCCGGTCAACACCGCTTCGGTCAACAACGACAGTGGTCCTCAGCCTGCCAGAAATGCCGATCAGGCTGCCTTGCAGCCGCGGGACACCATGCCACGGCAGAACCCGCGCAATCAGCGCCTTGCCCGCGAACCGCAGGCGCGTGCGGCAAGCCAAACCGTCCCGGCACGGGCTGTCCGTCCGCAATCCGAAGCCCGTTCACGGCCCGAGCCGATGCCGCGTCCGGCCCGCGTGGAACGCGCCAGCAAAAGCGACGATAACGAACCCTGAGCGGGTGATGGCCGCGCCGGTTTGGTGTTTGCGCGGAAATCGGCGAAAATAGCGGCCTATGAACCCCATGCATGTCTTTGATGTGATTGTGATCGGCGGCGGCCACGCCGGCACCGAAGCCGCGTTGGCGTCGGCGCGGGCCGGTGCGCGCACCTTGCTGCTGACCCACAACATCGAAACGGTCGGCGCGATGAGCTGCAATCCGGCCATCGGCGGCATCGGCAAAGGGCATCTGGTCAAGGAAATCGACGCGCTCGGCGGCATCATGGCCACGGCCGCCGATCATGCCGGCATCCAATGGCGTACGCTCAATGCCTCGAAAGGCCCGGCCGTTCGCGCCACCCGCGCGCAAGCCGACCGCGCGCTGTACAAAGCGTTCATCCGGAAGACGGTTGAATCGCAACCGAACCTGCAACTGTTCCAGCAGGCCGTCGATGATATCGTCATCGAGAACGGCCGCGCCGTTGCGGTCATCACCCAAAGCGGTCTGCGTTTCGATGCACGCGCTATCGTGTTGACGGCCGGCACTTTCCTTGCCGGCAAGATCCACGTCGGGCTCACCAACTACGCCGGCGGCCGCGCCGGTGATCCGCCGGCCAGCCGCTTGGCCGAGCGCCTGCGCGACGGTCCATTTCGGGTCGATCGCCTGAAAACAGGCACCCCGCCGCGCATCGACGGGCGCAGTCTGGACTATTCCGTATTCGAAGAGCAGCCCGGGGACCATCCCATCGCGGGCTTCAGTTATCTGGCCAGCGGGCGCGAACATCCGACGCAAGTCAGCTGCTGGATCACCCACACCAACGAACGAACGCACGACATCATCCGCGGCGGCCTGGACCGTTCGCCGATGTATTCCGGTGTGATCGAGGGCATCGGTCCGCGCTACTGTCCGTCGATCGAAGACAAGATCGTGCGCTTCGCCGATAAAACCTCGCATCAGATCTTCATCGAACCGGAAGGTCTGGAAACACACGAAATCTATCCCAACGGCATTTCCACCTCGCTGCCCTATGACGTGCAGCTGGCGCTGGTGCACTCGATCCGCGGTTTCGAAAACGCCCACATCACCCGGCCCGGCTATGCCATCGAATACGATTATTTCGATCCGCGCGGACTGGGTGCGTCGCTGGAAACCAAAGCCGTGGCCGGCCTGTTCTTCGCCGGACAGATCAACGGCACCACCGGCTACGAAGAAGCGGCCGCACAGGGCCTGATTGCCGGGCTCAATGCCGCGCGCGCGGCCACCGGACGTGAGAGCTGGTCACCGCGCCGTGATGAAGCCTACATCGGCGTACTGATCGATGATCTGATCACGCACGGCACCACCGAACCCTACCGTATGTTCACCTCGCGCGCCGAGTACCGTCTGCAGCTGCGCGAGGACAACGCCGATGCGCGCCTGACGCCGGCTGGGCGAGAGCTCGGTCTGGTCGATGACCGCCGCTGGCAGTTGTTCAGCGAAAAAATGGAGGCGGTTGAAACGGAGAGCAACCGCCTGCAGTCCCTGTGGATCGCGCCCGGCAATGTTCTGGCCAAGGCCTTCGAGCACGCCACCGGCGTCGCCCTGACGCGCGAAGGCAGCGCCCGTGACCTGATCAAGCGCCCGGAAGTCAGCTATGCCGGCCTGACCGCCATCGCCGGGTTCGGTCCGCCGGCGGCATCGTCGAAGGTGGCGGAGCAGATCGAGATTTCGGTGAAGTATGCCGGCTACCTGCACCGGCAGAGCGATGACATCGCCAAACAGAAGCATCAGGAAAACACTGCCATTCCGGCCGACTTCAGTTTCACCGGCATTCCGGGCCTGTCCAACGAACTGCAGGGCAAACTGACCCAGGTCAAACCGGAAACCATCGGCCAGGCCCAGCGCATTCCGGGCATGACCCCCGCCGCGATTTCCCTGCTGCTGATCCAGCTCAAAAAGCGCCGGCGCGCGGCCTGATGGAAATCCGTTGGCGCCAACGCCGACGCCGCATCCGCAGATGGCTGAAGCCCTTACCGCGCCGGGCCAGCATCCATCGCTATCCGATTCTGAACCGCTTCGCGGATTTTGCCCGTCGCCGGCCCTATCTGTGGTCGTTCAAGGATGCGCCGGTGGTCCGCGCCATCTACCTTGGCAGCCTGTTGGCCTACCTGCCGACCTATGGCGCACAGATTCTGATCGCGTTCATCGCCGCTTGGTTCGGGCGCGCCAACCTCACCCTGATGATCGGCCTGCAGATGATCACCAACCCCCTGACGGCCGGACCGATCTATCTGGCCGCCTACGGCATCGGAACCGGTCTGGCCCGGTTGCTTCACATGCCGCCCCGGCATGCCGTGTTCGATGCTGCCGTGGCCCTGGTCTTGGGGGGCTTGGCTCTGGGTTTGCTGACCGCGCTCTGTCTTCACGGGCTATGGCTGTTCGGGCGTTTCGAGGCCCGGCGCTTCCGGCAACGCCGCCAGACCCGGTTTATGCAGGAAAATGCCGGAAATTAGGGCTTTTACACTAGCCACGATGTAAATATTGTATTAATGTAGGCTCACTGCCCGGCGTCAATGCGCGTGGGTATGGGCCGTGCCAGCTTGATCGCCATCAGCCAACGCGGGTCACATTGGAACACACTTCATTACAGAGAGAGACACTCCATGCGTTTATCCCATCTTTCCGTTGCGCTCGCCCTCGCCATCACCGCCAGCGGTGTGGCCCAAGCCCAGCAATTCAGCAAGGTCGTCAGCTTCGGCGACAGCCTGACCGATGCCGGTAATGTCGGTACCCTCAACGGTCTGCCGCCCGGAAGCAGCTTCACCACCAATCCGGATGGCACCTATGCGCAGAACCTCTCGGTGCTGCTGGGTCTCGGCGCACAGAACAACAACTCGCCGCTGATTCCGGGCACCAGCGGTAACAGCAATTACGCCTACGGCGGCGCCTGCGCCATCAGCAACGGCGCCACCATCGCCGCACCGATTCCGGGTCTGCCGACCTTTACCTGTTCGAACTCGCCGGGTAATTTCTCGCTGGCAACCCAATTCAGCACCCACTTGGCCGCCAACGGCGGTGTGGCTGATCCGAATGCGCTTTATACCTATTGGGCGGGTGCCAATGACATCCTGTCGGCGACTGCAGTCACCGCGCCGGGCGGCTTCCTGCCGAACGGCTCGATCCTGTATCAATATATCTTCGTCAATGGCGGCAACCCGGCCAATGCTTCGGCGATTGCGCAGACCATCGCCGGCCAATCTGCCCAGACCGCCATTGGTCAGATCAAAGCCCTGCAGACCGCGGGCGCGAAAACCATCGTGGTATTCAATCTGCCTGACCTCGGCAAGACGGCGCTCAACGTCAACACTCCTAACCAGGCCGGTGCCAGTGCGCTGACCACCATCTATAACCTGAACTTCAACGGCGGCCTCGCTACGCTGAATGACGGTATCGTCGCGATTGATACCTACGCCATCATCAATGAAGTGCTGGCCAGCCCGGCTACCTTCGGTTTCACCAACACCACCGGTGTGGCCTGCCCGGGTTCCTCGCTGGCCTGCGGCCCGGCCGCCTCCGGCTATCCGACCCAGCCGAGCAGCAGCACCTACCTGTTCGCCGACGGCATCCATCCGTCCGGCCGTGCGCATGCCCTGCTCGGCAATATCGTGTACGCCACCATCAGTGCTCCGGGCGTAGTCTCGCTGGCGCCGGAAGTCGCGCTGCAATCGACCTTCGCGCACAACTCCGCGATCAGCGATGCGCTGGATTCGGAATGGGCTGCCGGCAGCGAAGTCGGCAAAGTACGCGGCTTCACCTCGGTGCAGTTCGGTCAACAGAACATCGACGGCTCGGACTTTACGCCCGCCCTCGACGGTGATTCGACCAGCCTGAACGTCGGTGCAACCTACCGCATGAGCGAGAACGCCACCTTCGGCGTCGCCGCCACCCTCGGCAACACCTCGGCCAATGCCGGCAGCCTCGGATCCTTCGATGGCAACGGCGTCCTGTTCGGCGTGTTCGGCCAGTACGAAGTAAACGGCCTGTACGGCCGCATCGGCCTGAGCGGCGGCAGCACCGACATGGACATCTCCCGCAACATCGACCTGCTGTCCAGCGTCCGCAAGGAAACCGGCAGCACCGCCATCAGCCAGCAGTCCGGCACCCTCGAAGTGGGTTACGTGTTCAAGGGCGACAGCTTCACCCACGGTCCGTTCGCCGGCCTTGAAACCACGCAGTCCGACGTCGAAGGCTATGTCGAAGGCTCCAGCAGCACCGCCATGCGTTTCGATTCCTTCAGCCGCGACAGCAACCTGACCACGGCCGGCTACCAGTTCTCCGGTGCGTTCGACAGCTTCAAGCCGTTCGCCCGCGTGGCCTGGGTCAATGAAAGCAACACCGATCAGGTATTCGTCCGCGGCGGCACCGCCAACCTGCCGGCCAACTTCAGCCTGCCGGGTTTCGCCCCGAGCGATGACAGCTACATCGACTGGAATGTCGGTGCCAGCATGAGCTTCGGTGAAGGCTTCGACGGCTACATCAGCTACCGCGCCCGTACCGGCAACGACACGCAGGACAATGACAGCATCACCGTCGGCATCCGCAAATCGTTCTGATCACACCCGGAAACACCGATGAACAACCCCGCTACGGCGGGGTTTTTCATGGCAGGCAACATCATGAATGCGTGCATACGTATTCAAGCTCAAGGCCGCACGATGCCTGTGCGCGCATCGGGTAGGGTATGAAAAACAGTCGAATGCAAGTACGATTGCATCAACCATAAAAATACACAGAGAGGGTGGCATGGCCGCACAACCGCGTTTATCGTTTTGGCAGATCTGGAACATGTCGTTCGGCTTCCTCGGCATCCAGTTCGGTTTCGCACTGCAGGGCGGCTTCATGTCGCGCATCTTCCAGACTCTGGGTGCCGACAAGGATGCCTTGCCCCTGCTCTGGATCGCCGCGCCGCTGACCGGCCTGCTGGTACAGCCGATCATCGGCTATCTGAGCGACCGCACCTGGCACCCGCGCTTCGGCCGCCGCCGCCCCTTCTTCCTGATCGGTGCGGTGCTCAGCTCCATCGCCCTGTTCTTCATGCCTTATTCCTCCACGCTATGGATGGCCGCGGGCTTGCTTTGGATCCTCGACGCCTCGATCAACATCAGCATGGAACCGTTCCGCGCCCTGGTCGCCGACAAACTTCCCGAGCAGCAACGCTCCTACGGCTTCGTGCTGCAGACGCTGATCATCGGCATCGGCACCTGGGTGGCCAGCAATCTGCCCTGGCTCGTGAACCAGATGGGCGTTTCCAACGAAGCCGGGCCGGGCATTGTGCCGGATTCGGTCAAGATCGCCTTTGCCATCGGCGCCTTTGTGTTCCTCGCCAGCATACTGATTACCGTGTTCACCACTGACGAATACCCGCCGGAGGATATGGCGCGTTTCCGCGACGAATCGGCTAAGGGCAGTCTGGTCAGCGATATCCTGCAGCATATCCGGCACATGCCGCCGCAGATGCTGAAAATCGGTCTCGTGCAGTTCTTCAGCTGGTTCGCCTTCTTTACCATGTGGTCGATGGCCACCCCGGCTCTGACCGAGCATGTATTTAAAGCACCGGCGCCCGATCCGGCGGCCTTCGACATGGCCGTGGCGGTACAGGCCCAGGCCTTCCAGAGCGCCAATGCCGCGTTCCAGAACGCCGCCGACCAGGTCGGCTCGGCCATGGGCGTGTACGGTCTGTCCTCGATGGCGGTGGCGCTGCTATTGAGCTTCTACGCCGCCCGTTTCCGGCTCAACTGCCGACTGGTGCATTTCCTGTCGCTGACGCTTGGCGGCATCGGCTTTCTGTCCATGTTCTACATCAGCGACCCCTCGCAATTGAAGTGGTCATTCGCGCTGATCGGCGTGGCCTGGGCCAGCATCCTGTCGATGCCGTATGCCCTGCTGTCGAGTTCGGTGGATCCGAAAAAGATGGGCGTGATGATGGGCCTGTTCAACATGTTCATCGTGCTGCCGCAGATCGCGGCGGCGCTCGGTGGCGTCAATGCCGCTTACCGCCTGATCGGCCCGGAGACCATCAATGCGATGACCGTGGCCGGTCTGTCGTTGCTGATCGGCGGTCTCTTGGTTTACTTCGTGCAGGATAACGCCGGTGACGCGCCTGTCGTGCAGAGCGGCAGCCATTGAGATGCGGCGCGCGCTGCGCGCTGCCGCGCTGCTGCTGACGCTGACCGGTCCGGTCGGCGCAGCCGAGTACTACGGCACCCTGGAACCGTTCGCCAAACGTGCGGTGTATTTTTTGATGACCGACCGCTTCGTCAACGGCGATGAAAGCAACGATCAGCGGCAGCAGGGCGGAGCCAACCAAACCTTCGACCGGCCGGTGGCCGGCGCGCCAGCGGGTGAAAGCGACAACATCGGCTATCTGGGCGGCGACTTCAAGGGCATCAAGAACAATGCGGATTACATCAAGGCGCTCGGCTTCGATGCCATCTGGCTGACACCGATCATCGACAACCCCGACGAGGCCTTCACCGGCAGCCAACCGGTTGCCTGGAAAGGCATGTTCCAGGACCGGGGCAAGACCGGCTATCACGGCTACTGGGGCAGCAATTTCTACAAGCTCGATGAACACCTTCCAAGCGATGATCTGGATTTCGGCATGCTCAACCACGAGCTGTCCGAACGCGGCATCGCCACGGTACTGGATATAGTGGCCAACCACGGCTCGCCGGCATTCAGCGCCCCGGCACGGCAGCCTAAATTCGGCCAGATCTTCGATAAAGACGGTACGCTGATTGCCGATCATCAGAATCTCGAGCCGGAAAAACTGGACCCGGCAAACAATCCGCTGCATCGCTTCTTCAATACCAAGCGCGAGCTGGTTGAATTGTCCGACCTCAATGAAGACAATCCGGCGGTCATGGATTATCTGACCGGCGCCTATCTGCAATGGATTGAACAAGGTGCAAGCGCGTTCCGCGTCGACACCATCAAGCACATGCCTTTGACGTTCTGGGCCGAATTCAGCCGGCGCATCCGTGCCCGCCATCCGGGCTTCTTCATGTTCGCCGAGGCCTACGACTATGATGCGGCCAAAATCGCCCCATTCTCCTGGACCGAAAACGGCGGTATTACCGTACTCGATTTTCCGTTGAAGGATCGGCTAGACAAAGTCTTCAGCCGGACCGATGCCGGCTACGAGGTCATTGCCGATGCGTTGCATCTGGACAGCGGTCTGTACCAAAATCCGTATGAGCTGATGAGTTTCTACGATAACCACGACATGCCGCGCATGAATGCCGATGATCATGGATTCATCGATGCGCATAACTGGCTGTTCACCGCCCGCGGCATTCCGGTGATTTATTACGGTTCGGAAACCGGGTTCATGCGCGGCAAGGCCGAACATGAGGGCAACCGCAATTACTACGGACAGGCGCGTATTGACGCCGGCCTGAACCATCCGATTTATCGTGCCCTGCAGCGCATTGCGAACATCCGTCGCGGTTCGGTGGCCCTGCAGCAGGGACTGCAGCTCAACCTTCTGCTCAAAGGCGACCGCGCCGCATTCCTGCGCGTATTCCAGCACGGCGATGTCGCCCAGACCGCACTGGTACTCTTGAACAAAGGCGATACGCCGGCACGCTTTGATATCAAGGACATGCTTCAGGGCGGCGAGTGGCGTTCCGCGATCAGTGGTGACACGGTACGCCTGGATGCCGCCAAGCCGCGGCTGAAAACCCAGGTGCCGGCGCACGGCGTGGAAGTGCTGCTGTTCGATGGCGCCATCACGGCGCCGGATCTGATTACGGCACTGGACCGGCTTCAGGCTGGGAAAGCGCGCCGCACGACCGGCGGATGACCAGTTTGGCCGGCAGCATGCTGCTGGTCACCGGCTCGTTGTTGATCTGATGGATTAAGGTTTTCACCAGAAGTTCGCCGGCCTGCTTCGTGTCCTGCAGCACGGTGGTCAATCCGGGCGAGACGAAATTGGCCATAGGGATGTTGTCGAAGCCGACCACGGCAATGTCATCCGGTACTTTCAGGCCGCGCTCCTGAATCGCGCGCATGGCACCGATGGCGATCAGGTCACTGGCACCGAACACGGCATCGCAGGTCGCGCCCTGCGTCAGCAGGCGCTGCATGGCCTCATGGCCGGCCTGCTCGGTGGTGATGGCATCGATCTGCAGGGCCGGATCGGGCGGGATGCCGGCCTGCACCAACGCCTCGGCATAACCGCGGTAACGCTCGAAGAACTCCGGATAGCGTTCGGACGCATGGCCGAGGAAAGCGATATGGCGATGGCCCTGCAGCAGCAGATGCTCGGTCATCTCGCGGCCGGCCAGATAGTTGTCACAGCCGATGGTGATGCCCGGCTGCACCGGCAATACCGGCCCCCAGCGCACGAAATGGGTGCCCTGCTCGACCAACTTGTTCAGTCGATGCGCGTAATCCAGATAATCCCCGTAACCCAGCAGGATGATGCCATCGGCCTTGCGGCTGTCCTCGAAATCGGCATGCCAGTCATTGGAAGCCTGCTGGAAGGAAATCAGCAGATCGTAGCCGTACTGCGAACAGGCCCGGGTAATCGAGCCGATCATTGACAGAAAGAAGGGGTTGATCTGCGAGTCGTCGGAGGTCGGATCTTCGAACAGTAGCACCGCCAGGGTGTCGGAGTGCTGGGAACGCAGGTTGGAAGCGTTCTTGTCGACCGTGTAGTGCATTTCCTTGGCGATGGCTTGGATACGCTTGCGGGTTTCCTCGTTGACCAGCGGGCTGTTGCGCAGGGCGCGCGACACCGTGGATTGGGAAACGCCGGCGCGGTAGGCGATATCGAAGGAGGTGGTTTTGGATTTCATGCAGCGCGAAGACCCGGACAACGATTTCCAGTATAGCCCATCGCCGTCGGTGTTCAGGCTTCCAGGCGCTTGTGAAGTGCCGTGGCCGCGCCGATCAGTCCCGGCGCATCATGGGTGATGACGTGAATGGCCACGGATTCCAGATACGCTGCGAAGCGGCCCTTGGCCAGAAACCGTTCACGGAATGCGCTGGCGCGCAGATAGGGAATGAAGCGCGGAATGATGCCGCCGGCAATGGATACGGTTTTTGCGCCGTGGATCAAGGCCGCGTCGCCGACCACACTGCCGAAGATGGAGCAGAAGCGCGCCAGCGTCCGGCGCGCGATGACATCGTGGCCTTCCATGGCGGCCGCCACGATGACGGCCGGATCGCGCAGCTGATCGCGGCTGCCGAGCACGGCATCGATGTAGGACAGGCCGGTACCGCACAGCAGACGTTCATTCGAGCAGCGGCCGTGATGGCGGGCGGCTACCCAGTCGGCGATGCGCTGCTCTTCCTCGACCTGTGGTGCGAAACTGACATGACCGCCTTCGGTTTCGACCACCTGCCAGCCGCGGGCATCATCACCCACCAGCAGTGCCACACCCAGTCCGGTGCCCGGACCGATGACGGTCATGGGGCCGCGGCGCTGCACCTCCGGAGTGCCGTGCAGAATGACGCGGTCGTCATCGCCCATGGCCAGCGCAGCGAGGGCGGCGGCGCCGAAATCATTGATGACCACCTGCTCCCGAAACCCGAGCGCCGCCTGCAACTCGGATTGGCTGAAGGCCCAGGCGCGGTTGGTGAGGCGGATATCATCGCCATTGACCGGACAGGCCACCGCGAACGAGGCCAATTCCGGTTCGGCGCCGACCTGCGCCAGATAGCTTTCCACCGCATGCTGCAGGGTCGCGTAGGCGGCGGTCGGCAGCGTTTTTGCCTCGCGCAGCACGGGTTGCGGGCCCCGGATGTCGGCCAGGGCGAAGCGGGCATTGGTGCCGCCGATATCGGCGACCAGAGCGGTACTGCGGGGGTCGGTCATGCGGGGATTCCGTGCAAAAAAAAGCCTTCGCCGGCTTGCACCGGCAAAGGCAGTGTACAACAGGTTTGACGCTTAGAACTTGTAGCTGAAGCCGAGCAGGGTGGTGCGGCCGTACTCGAAGTACTGCACCGGACGGGCACCCGGATCACCGCCATCGGAGGTGGTGAACGGCTCATCACCGATATTGCTCATCTGCAGGAACAGGGTCAGGTTCTCGAAAGTACCTTCGCCGAAGCTGTAGTTGATCTGGGCATCCTGCACGGTTTCGGCATTGATGTTGATGTAGGTCAAATCGGCGCCGAAGCCGCGGGTTTCAGCACGGAACGCCGAGCGGTGGCGTTGGCTGAAGCGGATCGAAAAGCCGTTGTTTTCGTAATAGGCGGTCACGTTGGACACGTACTTCGAAAGGCCAGGCAGGGGTTCGGAGCTGTTCGGACCATTCGGGCTGATTTCGCTCTTGGTGTCGGAATAGCTGGCCTGGATGCCGAAGCCTTCCAGCGGCGTCCACAGCACGTCGAGCGGAACTGACACGGCCAGCTCGAGACCTTTGAGCGTACCACCCTCGCCGTTGGCCGGCGCGCCCAGGATGCCGTTGGTGCTTCTCGGGTAATTGACGCCGACGGTCTGACCCGGGCCCGGAGGCGGCAGCGGATAGCCGGAGTAATCCCACAGAATCGGCTGATTGTAGATGTAGGACAGCAGATCCTTGTAGAAATACGCGGCACTCACGTAGCCTTTGTTGCCGGCATCGGTGGTGAAGTATTTTTCATACGACAAATCGAAAGCATTGGCCAACCAGGGCTTCAGTTTCGGGTTGCCGCCGCCGCCGGACCAGACCGGACCGGTCAAGGTATTGCAACTGGTCTGGCAGATACCGATATCAAGGCTGGCACGCATATCGTCCATGCGCGGGCGGGCCATCTGGCGCGCAGCGGCGAAGCGGACATACTGGTCGGCCGGCAGACCCAGGCTCAGGTTCAGGCTGGGCAAGAAATCGCTGTAGCTGTCACCGTTCGTAGCCAAAGCACCGGTCGGCGCACCGTTGATGACCGTAATGGCGGTCGAACTCTGATCAACACTGACGAACTGGAAGCCGATATTGCCGCGCAGGCTCATGTTATCGCCAATATCGGTATCGATGTTGGCCTGCACGAAGAAGGTCTGCACCTGCTCGTTGACTTCCCAGTTCTTGCGGGTGATGTCCTTGTCGTCCTTGCGGACCAGGTTGTAGAAACCGGAATTCAAAAGCGTCGCAGCATCAAAAATGGCAAGGCCGTCAACGCCGCCGAAGCTGAAGCTGCCGGTCGTGCCCGGGAACGGGGCGGTATCTTTCACGCCGCCCGAATAGGTGCAGTCCTTGATGCAGAGCTTGTACTCATCCGCGCTCTTCTGCTTGGTACGGTCGGTGAAGTTGTAACCGAATTCGACGCTGCTCAGGAAACCTTCATCGAAGCTACGGGTGGCATCCAAACGGAAGGCCTGGATATCATCCTTGATCTGGAAAGCCTTGTAGTAACCGTCCTGACCCCAGTTGCCGGCGTCGATCAGCTGCAGATTGCTCGGATCGTTGAGATCGGTACCGAAGGTCAGATTGTTGAACTGGCCGCTGGAATCCAGAACTGTTCTAAGCGTGCTGGTACCATTGCCTTTAAGCCCCGCATAGGTTTCCAGTACGTCAAAATTACGGGTCGCGCTCGACACCGAAAAATCGGCAGCAACCGACCAGTTGTCATCAATCTTGACCTTGTTGTTCCAGCCGAGGGAGAACAGCGAGTCCTCAATCGGATTGCTGTCCATGCGCAGCACCGGCTTCACATTGGTCCAGGTGCTGTCGGTGATAGTTTTGTTGCTATTGACAATATAACCCGGCTGAAGCACGCCTTGACCCCAAGCTGTGCCGTATTCCAGGCCAGTTTTGACTTCGGTCTTGTCGAATGTGGAATAGAACAAATCCAAGGTCGTTTCATAAAATTCGGTCGGCTTGAACTGCACGGTAGCCATCAGGCCGTCGCGCTTCAGGTTGTTGTCGAATTTGTAGATTTTGCCGCCACCCGAGACCTTGGTGCCGCTCGGACCATCGGCATAACCCCAGGATTCATTCTGGTAACCCGGGCTCGGGCTGTCGAGATGGGCGTAGCCGATCGCGATGCCGAGGGTGTTGTCCATGAACTGATCGATGTAGGAGAAGCTGTAGCGACCACCGTTTTCGGTCTGGCCGGCGACTTTGTTCTGATCGAAGCGGTAGTTCAAAGCCACGACCTGCTCGCCGAAGCTCAGCGGCTTGACGGTTTGCAGATCGACGGTACCGGAAAGGCCTTGGCCGACCAAGGAAGCATCCGGCGTTTTATACACGGTCACGGCGCTGAGCAGCTCGGACGGGTATTGATCGAACTCGACACCGCGGTTGTCACCGAGGCTGACCTGCTCGCGTCCGTTCAAGGTGGTGCCGGCGAAATCGCCAGCGAAACCGCGGATGTTGATCTGGGTTGCACGGCCACGCTCGCGTTGGGCGGTCAGACCCGGCAGACGGGCAATGGATTCGGCAATCGAGGAATCCGGCAGTTTGCCGATGTCCTCGGCGGAAATCGATTCGACGATACCCGTTGCAGTCTGTTTGGTGTCGATAGCGTCTTCGATACCGCGACGAATGCCTTTGACGGTCACCTTGTCGATGGTTTCGGCATCGGCCGCTTTCTTGGCGGCCGCTGCTTTTTCAGCATCGGTCGCATCCTGGGCATTCGCGGTTCCCACCAACAGCATGGTGGCCGACATCAATGCAACGCTGAGCATGTTGCGCTTAAGTACCATTATCCCTCTCCATGTAACAGCAAAATGTGATTGAATGTGTTGCGGCAATCGTAACGGTGCATTCCAGACGTCCTACCCGTTTTTTATTAACGAACGGTTAAAATGATTGCAGACTTTATAAAGTATTAACACTAAATACATACGTATTCATTGCATATTCAGCTTCGTAAGGTCGCTATGGCATGCCATTCTTTGCTATCTAACAAATTGAATTGTAAGCGGAATTATTCATGAAGCGAGTTTCTTTGCCAACGAAAATCGTCGCTCTTGTCCTATCGGCCAACCTCAGCAATGTGAATGCGCAGAGCTCCGGCGAATTGCATGTTCCCTCGCCGGATTGGCGCGAGCAAATCATCTATTTCGTGATGGTGGACCGCTTCAATGACGGCGATGCCACCAACAACAACCAAGGCGTCGGTGAATACGACCCAAGACGAAACAGCCACTATTCCGGCGGTGATCTTCTCGGCCTTGTCAATAAAATAAGCTATATCAATAACTTGGGGGCCACGGCCGTCTGGATTACACCGCCGGTGGCCAACCAGTGGTGGAGCCCGACGGCCCAATACAGCGGTTATCACGGCTACTGGGCCGAGAACCTGATGACCGTGGACAAGCACTACGGCAGCCTGAGCGACATGCAGAACCTGAGCCGGCGGCTGCACGGCCAAGGCATGTATCTGGTCCAGGACATCGTGGTCAACCACATGGGCAATTTCTTCGCTTACGACCCCAAACAGTGGAATGCGCAGAATCCTGCCCTGGGCTACCGGCGCGAGGCGGCCACGGCGCAGGGCCCAATGCCCTCGCAGAAACCGTTCAACCGCAACGACGCACGCGCTCCGGCCCAGGCGCGCGAGGCCATCTATCACTGGACACCCGACATCCGCGACTTCACCAATCCGGCGCAGGAACATGACTGGCAGATGGCCGGGCTGGACGATCTCAATACCGAAAATCCGCGCGTGCGCGAAGCGCTACGCCGAAGCTATGGCTTTTGGATCCGCGATGCCGGGGTGGATGCATTCCGGGTCGATACCGCGTTTTACGTGCCACCGGATTATTTCCGCGACTTCCTGTATGCCGATGATCCGCAGCAACCCGGCATTCTGCGCGTAGCCGAGGCCACCGGCCGGAGCAACTTCCATGTGTTCGGTGAAGGCTTCGGCATTGACAAGCCGTTTGAGGAAACCCAGAGCCGTAAAATCGAATCCTTCGTACGCGGCGCCGATGGCCAGACCCTGCTGCCGGCGATGATCAACTTTCCGCTGTATGGCACCGGTATCGACATCTTCGCCAAAGGCCGCCCGACGCGGGAAATGCGCCATCGCATCGAGACCATGATGCGCGTGCATGAAAGCCCGCATCTGATGCCGAGCTTCGTCGACAACCACGACGTCGACCGCTTCCTGGCCAACGGCGGTATGGCGGCACTGCAGCAGAATCTGCTGTTGATCATGACCCTGCCCGGTATACCAGTCATCTATTACGGCACCGAACAGGGCTTCACCGAACAGCGTGGCGCTATGTTCAAAACCGGCTTCGGCTCCGGCGGCAGGGACCGTTTCGATGAAAGCGCACCGCTGTACCGCAGCTTGCAGACCATGACGTCCCTGCGCAAATCGCAGAAGCTTTTCACCCACGGCAGCCCGACAGTGCTCAAGGACAGCGCCACCGGAGCCGGGGTGCTGGTCTACCGCATGCGCCACGGCAACGCGGATGCGCTAGTGCTGTTCAACACCGCGGACAGCCCACACGTGCTCGACAATCTCGACACCGGCCGTCCGGATGTGCGCGGCTGGCGCACGGCGCTTTCACTGACGGCGTTCCCGAAAACACTCGCTGCCGATACCAAGGGCCGGATGTCCGCAGTGCTGCCGGCCCGCGCCGGCATTGTGCTGCTGCCCGATGGCGGCATCCCGGCAAATCCGAAGCCTTCGGCCATCTTGCGGATCGATGCCCTGCCGGAAACGGTTGAAGGCGATGTCCTTGTTGTGCAGGGGCGCAACGGCAACGCCGACCCCTTCCAGCTGACATTGAACGGTGATCTGGCTCATGCCGTGACGGTGTCGCCCTCGGCCAACGGACGCTGGCAGGCCCGGCTACAGATCGAAAGTCTGACCGAGTCACGCGACACGCATCGGGTCGTGGCCTGGCAAGAGAGCACAGCCAGCGCCTCGGCGCCGCAGTCTTTCCTCGTGCGCCGGAATTGGCAAACGCTGCTGGAACGAACCGACCCCCGCGGCGACGACCGCGGCCGCAGCGGCGGCCTGCGCTACCCCACCGATATCAGCTGGGGCGAGCACCGTCAGGGCGATATCGAATCCGTGCGCGTGCAGCGTGCAGGGAGCACCCTGCGCATCGTACTGCAGCTGCGTGGCATGACCCAGTTCTGGAATCCGCCGAACGGTTTCGATCATGTCGCGGTCACCGCCTTTTTGCAACTGCCCGAGCGTGCCGGCGGCAGCACGCTGATGCCGCAACAGAACGGCAGCCTGCCCGAAGGCATGCGCTGGCATTACCGGATGCGCACGCACGGTTGGTCGAATGCCTGGTTCGGCGCCGATGGTGCCGATGCCACCAGCGAGGGACGGGTGTCCAGTCCGGGCGCGCAGGTCGCCGCCGATGCCAGGGCGCGCACGCTGACCATCACCATTCCGGCCAAGGCACTGGATAACCCGGCATCACTGTCGGGAATCAAGCTGTATCTGAACACCTGGGATTACGACGGCGGTTATCGCGGCCTATCGCCGAAAGGCGGCGGCATGCTGTTCGGCGGCGACCGCGCTGACGGCACCAAGGTGCTGGATGAAACCGAGGTGTTGGTACTGCCCTGATCAGGCCATTGTGCCGGCAAAAAAGCCATTGAAGGTCAGGCGCCCGGTCAAGGGATCTTCAGTCAGCGCATCGGGCCGGCCGATATCACCGCTATGGAAGTTCATGCCGGGATAGACGATCATACGGTTATACCGCGCGGGAACCGTCAGCACTTTCTCGAAATAAGCGTTGGAGTCGGTCATGTAGCCGCGCGATAGGCGGTAGTGTTGGAAAAACGCTTCTGCCTCCATGCGGTTCGAATCAATTAGCAGCTGCATCAGCGGCGCCTTCTCCAGAAGGGGCCGGAAAAAATGCGTACCTCCAAGCGGCGGATCATCGAAAAGATACAGCACCGAGGCCAAGGGCAACTTCCCCGAAGGGTCATGTAGTCGATCGCGGTGGCAAAGCGATTGCGCCGGTGTCAATTGCTCCGGCGCCAAGGTCACCATGGACAGGCGGCAGTAACCGTCGACGATGCGGACAATGCCGAAATGATGCTGCAGCCAGGGTGATAGCGTACCGAGCAGGGCCGCCGTGACCGTATCGGGCAGCCTCAGCTCGCGTCCGGGATAGGCGTTGTGCTGCGGCGGTTCGAATTGTGCTCCAAACTCGGCGGCACGGCTTCGCCATCGCTCGGGCTCCAACAGAATGTCATCGAAAACCAGACACAGGCCACCGCCGGGTATCGGCAAAACCTGCGGAACGATATCGGGACGGAACATCGGTCAGTCCGGCCGAAACAGGAACTGCAGGGGAATATCCAGGCGCGCCGCCCAGGCCTGCTCGCTGTGCTCGGTGCCCGGAAATACCTGCGTCCGCCAACGGGCATCGGTGTATCCCCGCTGCCGCATTACAGTATCGGCGCGGACCTGCAGCGACGGATACAGGGCGTCCAGCGTGGCGGTACCGTGGTCGAAGTACATCCGGTGCGTTGCCGGATCCGGCAATGCCGTGCGCATGTAGTCGAAGAACGCCTGCGGAATGGGATTATTGTCCACCGTGAAGATTCCGGGCCAGTGCGTGGAAATACAAGCCGCCGCACCGAACACCTCTGGATATTCGGAAATGGCGTACATGGAAATCAGGCCGCCCATGCTGGAGCCCATCACGGCGGTATTCTCGGGGCCCGTGTAGACGCTGAAGTGACTGTCGATATAAGGTTTGAGTTCTTCCACCACAAACTTCAGGTAGGCATCGGAATCGACCTCACCGTCGAACAGCACCTGCTGCGGGTTGCGATTCATGCCAAGCAGCTGGCGGCGGAAGTCATCCGGCAGGGCCTCGAACGGTTTCTGCGGAAAATACTCGACATGGCGGCGTGGCCCACCGTTATGTATGCCGACGATGATGAACGGGCGGACCTTGCCCTCGGCCATCAGCCGGGCCGCGGTTTCATCGGCACGCCACTCCTGCTTGTTCCAAGTAATTCCGGCATCGAACAGCATCTGGCCGTCCTGCATGTACAGCACGGCATATTTGGTTTTTCCGGAGTAACCCGGTGGCAGCCAGACATCGACATCGCGCGGTGGCACATGCACGGACGGGAAAGTGTTCAGGCGCTGGATGCTGCCGATGTCGGGCTTCGGGACCGGTGTCGCGGTATCGGCACCGACGGCGCCGGGCGCGGTGAACAGCATGGCGGCCAGGATGAATGCCGCGGTTTTCAGGACTGTCATGGTGATGGCTCCTTGGAATGTACAGAGTACGCCCAACACCGGAAGTCCGGCAATATCCGTATCCAGACCGGAGGGAGGACGGGAAGGGCAATGACGAAAGCCTAGATTTTCACGGCGACCTCCACATCGGTGGCTGAGGGCAATGCTAAGATGTTCACGTTTATCCACAGCTGAAATGGAACGTATCATGAGTCATGCCGGTATCCGGAAAGTCATCATCGTCGGCGGCGGCACCGCCGGCTGGATGGCCGCATCCTTCCTCTCCCAGGCCCTGAACGGCAAGTTCGCCATCGAGCTGATCGAGTCCGACGACATCGGCACCGTCGGCGTCGGCGAAGCGACCATTCCGCCGATCATCAATTTCAACTCGGCGCTGGACATCGACGAAACCGATTTCATCAAGGCCACCCAGGCCAGCTTCAAGCTCGGCATCGAATTCCGCAACTGGGGCGGCCTTGGCGAACACTACATCCATGGCTTCGGCGGCATGGGCCAGAGCACCGGCATGATCGATTTCCACCATTACTGGCTGAAGATGCATCTGGCAGGAAAAGCAGATCGTATCGAGGATTATTCGCTGAACCTGCTGGCCTGCGAACACAACAAGTTTCTGCGTGCCCAACACGATATTCCAAATTCGCCGCTGAAGGATCTCGGACACGCATTCCACTTCGATGCCGGCCTATACGCCAAATTCCTGCGCGGCTATGCCGAGAACAAGGGTGTGGTGCGTACTGAAGGCAAAATCGCCTCGGTACAGCAGCATCCGGAAACCGGATTCATCACCTCGGTGACCCTCGAAAGCGGCAGCGTTCACGCTGGCGATCTGTTCATCGACTGCTCCGGCTGGCGCAGCCTGCTGATCGGGGAAACCCTGAACACCGGCTATGACGACTGGAGTCACTGGCTGCCAATGAACCGCGCGATGGCCGTGCCCTGCGAGTCGGTGTCGCCACTGACGCCGTACACGCGCTCGACCGCACACGGTGCCGGCTGGCAATGGCGGATTCCGCTGCAGCATCGCACCGGAAACGGCCATGTCTACTGCAGCGAGTACATCAGTGACGACGAAGCCGCCTCGGTGCTGCTGGCCAACCTTGACGGCAAAGCCCTGGCCAGCCCGCGCCCGCTGCGCTTCGTGACCGGAAAGCGCAAGAAGTTCTGGAACAAGAACGTGGTTGCCATCGGCCTGTCATCGGGCTTCATGGAGCCGCTGGAATCGACCTCCATCCATCTGATCCAGAAAGGCATTTCGCGGCTGGTCTCGTTCTTCCCGGACTCCGGCTTCGATCAGGTCAACATCGATGAATTCAACCGCCAGTCGATAGTGGAATTCGAGCAGATCCGTGATTTCATCATCCTGCACTACAAGGCCACCAAGCGCGATGACACGCCGTTCTGGAACTACGTGCGCAACATGCCGATTCCGGACAGCCTGCAGCAGAAGATGGATCTGTTCCGCGCCAACGGCCGCATCTACCGGCTCAACAACGAGCTGTTCACCGAAGTCAGCTGGTTCCAGGTCATGTTCGGCCAGGGCATCACGCCGCAGGGCTATCACCCGCTGGTCGATGCCAAATCGGAAGAGCTGATCGAAAAGATGGTCAACAACGTGAAAGAGGTGATGCATGGCGTGGTCAATCTGATGCCGACGCACGAGGAGTTCATCGCCAAGAACTGCAAAGCTCCGCCGCTGCCGATGTGATTACGCGGAGGATACGATGACGCCCTTTGAATTATCGGTGATGTTCTTCCTGCAGATGGCGTTCATCCTCGGCGTTTGCCGGGCGACCGCCTGGGTGTTCATGAAAATCGGGCAATCGCGGGTGGTCAGTGAGATGATCGCCGGTGTGTTGATAGGCCCGTCGCTGATGGGCTGGATGTTTCCGGAATTCTCGGCCTACCTGTTTCCGACGGAATCCAAGGCCATTCTGTTTTCGGTCGCACAGCTCGGCTTGGTGCTGTACATGTTCCTGATCGGTGTCGAATTCAATGTCGATCTGATCCGCAAACGCGTGCGCAGCGCGGCCAGCATTTCCATCGCCGGTATTGTGGCGCCATTTTTATTGGGTGGCACGCTGGCCTATTTCATCGCCGACGATCCGCAATTATTCGCCGAAAAAACCACCAGCTTAGAAGCCGTATTATTTATGGGCGCGGCCATGGCCATTACCGCCTTTCCGATGCTGGCCCGCATCATTTTCGAGCAAGGCCTGACCAAAACCTCGCTCGGCACCCTGGCTTTGGCGGCCGGAAGCATTGACGATATGGCTGCGTGGTGCGTGCTGGCCTTGGTGTTGGCCAGCTTTAACTCGGACTGGAGCATCGCCCTCATTGCCATCGGCGGCGGGATTTTCTTTGCCATCGTCTGCCTGACCTTGGTCCGCCGGCTATTGCAGCCGATGGGCGAACGTGTTGAAAAAAGCGGCGTGATCAGCCCGGACATGCTGGTGTTCACCTTGATGCTGGTGATGCTGGGCGCCTGGTTCACCGATTACATCCAGATCTATGCCGTTTTCGGCGCCTTCATCATGGGCGTGGCCATGCCGCGCGGCAAGTTCGCCGCCGAACTGCATCGGACCATGTACCCCTTGACGGTGGCTCTGCTATTGCCGGTGTTCTTCGTGTATTCCGGCCTCAACACCAAAATCGGTTTAGTGAACACGCCGGCGCTTTGGGCACTTACCGCATTGGTACTGCTGGTGGCGATTGCCGGAAAGGGTGTGGCCTGCTATCTGGCGGCACGCTGGAGCGGTGAACCGCACAAGGAAGCGATGGGCATCGGCACGCTGATGAACGCGCGCGGCCTGATGGAACTGATCATCCTCAACATCGGCCTGGAACGCGGCATCATCGAGCCGACGCTGTTCACCATCATGGTCTTGATGGCGGTGATCACCACCTTGATGGCCACGCCGATTTTCGAGCGCATCTACGGCAAGAAGGAATTGCGCACAACATGATTGCGGGCGACCGCTAGGGCCGCCCACAGATCTGGATTATCTCACTTTCTTGGCGGCTTTCTCGGCGCGCTTTTCTTTCAGGGATTTTTCCGGCTTCTTCTTGGTTTCTTTCTTCTGGTTCATGCCTTTGGACATGGCGATCTCCTGTGCGGTTGGTATGGATGATTGTGCCTTAAGCGTCGGCGTCAGGCCAGCAGCGAAATATCGCCAACCGCATTGAACTGATCGGTCAGCACCTGCAACAGGGCAAGGCGATTGCCGCGCACCTTGCGGTCATCGGCATTCACCATCACGCCCTCGAAGAACGCATCCACCGGCTTGCGCAAACCGGCCAGCGCCCGCAACACCCCGATGTAATCCCGGGACTTCAGCATCGGCGCAATCGCGTCTTCGACGGTTTGCAGGGCCTGCCACAGTTCCTGCTCGGCGGGTTCCTGCAGCAGGGCCGGATCCACCGACCCGGCGGCCTCCTCGGTGGATTTACGCAGAATGTTAGCGGCGCGTTTGTTGGCGACGGCGAGCGCTTCGGCCTCGGGCATGCCGGCGAACTCGGCGATTGCGGCCAGACGCTTGGCGAAATCCGGCAGCGACTCCAGCGCGACTGCGTTGACGGCGTCGAAGTGGCGCTCGCTGTAGCCCTTGTCCGCGAAATAACCGCGCAGGCGGTCGAGGATGAACTGCTGGATTTCCAGATAACGGTCGGCATGGTCGTCGCCTTTCAGCGCTTCCAGTTCCGCCAGCCATTTCTTCCAGAAGTCGGGCTTGTCCGAAACGGCTTCGGCAGCGGCCTGTTGCTCGGCCGAGGTCATGCAGTATTCGTAGACATTCAGATAGGCCTTGCCCAGCAGTTGATCCAGACGCAGATCGAAGCCGCCTTCCAGTAGCGTGCGCGCCAGACCCAGCGCGTTGCGGCGCAGGGCGAACGGATCCTTGTTGCCGGTCGGTTTCAGACCGGCGGCGAAGCCACCCGCCAGCGTATCCAGACGCTCGGCAACGGCCAGCACCTGGCCCAGCTTGGAAGCGGCGATGGCATCACCGGCATAGCGCGGCAGATACGCTTCATCGATGGCCACGGCCACGGCCTCGTGCTCACCGGCGGCCTTGGCATAGTAACGGCCGGCGATGCCCTGCAGTTCCGGGAACTCACCGACCATGCGCGATTGCAGATCGGCCTTGGACAGTTCGGCAGCGCGTCGGGCCTGGGCGAAATTCAGTCCGGCATCGCGGGCGATGCTTTCGGCCAACAGCGCGATACGTGCGGTCTTGTCGGCATAGCTGCCAAGTTTCTGCTGATACGTAACCGAAGCCAGACCTTCAGCCATGGCGGCGATGCCCTGCTTGAGGTCTTCATCAAAAAAGAACGCGGCATCGGCAAAGCGCGGACGGATGACGCGCTCGTAACCCTGCTTGATCTGCGCCGGATCTTTCGAATCGATGTTGGCAATGCCGATGAAGTATTCGGACAGCGCGCCGTCGGTTTCGCGCAACGGAAAGAATTTCTGGTTGGCCTGCATGGTCGACACCAGTGCTTCGTGCGGCACGCGCAGAAACGCCGGCTCGAACTGGCAAAGGATGGCCGCCGGCCATTCGACCAGACAATTCACTTCGGTCAGCAAATCTTCGGGAACATCGGCCCGCTTGCCGACCGAAGCGGCGGCACGTCCGATCTGATCGGCGATACGCTGCCGGCGTTCGGCTGGATCCACCAGCACCTGTTTTGCACGCAGGGTGTCCACATAGTTTTCCGGATGGCCGATATCGACCGCCTCCGGTGCGTGGAAGCGATGGCCGCGCGAGGCACGCCCAGCCTTCAGGCCCAGCACTGACATCGGCACCACGGCATTGCCGTACAAGGCCACCAGCCAATGCACTGGACGCACGAATTGGGTGTCGCGGCTGCCCCAACGCATCGGTTTCGGAATCGGCATGGCTTTCACCGCTTCGTTGACGATCTCCGGCAACAATTCGAGGGTCAGGCTGCCTGCGCGCGAACTGCGGGCGACGAAGCGCTCGCCTTTGGCATCGCTGATGCGGCCGAGCTGGTCGATGGATAGACCATTTTTCTGCGCAAAGGCCTGCAGGGCAGGCGTGGGCTGGCCGGCGGAATCGAGCGCGATATTGGCGTAAGGGCCGAAGACTTCCGAATGCTGTGCCGGCTGTTCGCTTTGTACCGCATCAATGCGCACCGCTAACCGGCGCGGTGAATACAGGCAATGCACCTCGCCCATGGCCAGGCCACGTTTATGCAGTCCTTCGGCGATGCCGTCGGCGAAGGCCTTGGCCAGCTCTGGCAGGGCTTTCGGCGGCAATTCTTCGGTGCCGAGCTCGATCAACAGGGCTTGCGTGTTCATGCGGACACCGTTTTCAGGTTCGGGAAGCCCAGCTTTTCGCGCTGGGCGTAATAGGCTTCAGCCACCGCACGCGACAAGGTGCGCACGCGCAAGATATAACGCTGGCGTTCGGTCACCGAAATGGCACGGCGGGCATCGAGCAGATTGAAACTGTGCGAGGCCTTGCATACCTGTTCATAGGCCGGCAGCGGAAGACCGAGCTCGACCAGCTTCAGCGCTTCCTTCTCGCAGGCATCGAAACGGTGGAACAGTTCGGCCACATCGGCATGCTCGAAATTGTAGGCGCTCTGCTCGACTTCGTTCTGGTGATAGACATCACCGTACTTGACCACGCCCTGCGGACCGGTGGTCCAGACCAAGTCATACACGTTGTCGACATTCTGCAGATACATGGCCAGACGTTCGAGACCGTAGGTGATTTCACCGGTGACCGGTTTGCATTCGAGGCCGCCAGCCTGCTGGAAGTAGGTGAACTGGGTGACTTCCATGCCGTTCAGCCAGACTTCCCAGCCCAGGCCCCAGGCGCCGAGGGTCGGCGATTCCCAGTTGTCTTCCACGAAACGCAGATCGTGCACCAGCGGATCGATGCCGAGCGCTTTCAGGGAATCCAGATACAGTTCGAGAATGTTGTCGGGGTTCGGCTTCAGCACCACCTGATACTGATAGTAGCGTTGCAGGCGGTTCGGATTGTCGCCGTAACGGCCGTCGGTCGGACGCCGGCTGGGCTGCACATAGGCCGCGTTCCATGGCTCCGGGCCAAGTGCACGCAGGAAGGTGGCTGGATGGAAAGTGCCGGCACCGACTTCGATGTCGAAGGGTTGGATCAGCACACAGCCCTGGGCGGCCCAATACTGGTTCAGGCGCTGAATGATGTCTTGGAAACTCGGTGCCGTCATGCGGATTCGCTCATGGCTCGTAATTATAGCTATTATAAGGTCTGTTTCCGGAGATAAAGGGCATTGGCATGAGAATTGAAAAGGTTTCAGCCGGTCGCGGCGCGGCGTGGGTCAATGAAAGCATGGCACTACTGAAATCCGGCGGCAAGAATGTTTGGGTGCCGGCATTGCTCATCGGTATCCTAAGTTCGCTGCCGTATCTGGGTGCCGTGCTGGGTCTGGTGATGATCTTCTTCTATGCCGGACTCGTGCTCTGTTTCGATAAGCCGAATAGCGGCTATACGGCTTTTTCCGGCTTCAGCGATGGCGGTATCGGCCGACTGTTACCCTTGATTGCACTGAATATCTGCTTGGGTATCGTTGCGTTACTGGTGCTTTGGCCGAGTATGCAGCCCATGGTCGAGACCGCTATGAATGGCGTCACGCCCGATGAAGCCGAGGCGCTAGCGATGCTCTCCAGTCTGGCCAAGCACATGCTATGGCTGACACCGCTCGGCATTTTTCTGTCCTGGATCACACAGTTTGCGGTTCCTCTGGCAAGCTTGAAAAAAGTTTCAGGCGGCGAGGCAATCAGGTTGGCCTTGAGTGCGATAGGCGCCAATATACCGGCCCTGATCATCAATTTCCTGTGTCTAGTGGCGGTCATGATCCTAACCGGGATTGTTTTGATGATTCCGATTACGCTGATCAGCGTGGTATTCGCCGGCAGCCCGATGCTAGCCAATGTGCTGGTAATTCCGCTGACCGCCCTGCTGAGCGCGGTCATCATCGCATTGATGTGCGGCAATATGCTTTACGCGTACCGCGAAGTGTTCGGTGAGGATGAAACGACTACGAAGGATTCCGAGGTTTTAATCTAAGCGCCGCGGCGCGGATTTCGTCCCAGCGTCCGGCCGCAATGGCCGGGCGCGCGGCCAGCCAGGACACCCCCACGCTCGGGATATTGGCTTCGGCCAGATACGCCGGAAGCTCGGGCTCGGTAATACCGCCGGTGCAGCAGAAGCGGGCCTCGGGAAACGGGCTGGCAAAGGCCTTGGCCAAGGCAATGCCGTTGATGGCGCTGGCCGGAAACAGTTTGAAATGGGTCAGTCCGGCATTCAGTCCGAGCATGAGCTCGGACGCCGTGGCGATGCCCGGCAACAGCGCCAGACCCAATTCGCGGGCACCCTCGAGCAGTTCCGTACTGATACCCGGCGATACCACCAGCTCCGCGCCAGCATCCTTGACCTGTTGCAGATGACGCCGGTTCAATGCCGTGCCGGCGGTCAGTTGCATGGCCGGTACCTGCTTGGCGATGGCCTCCATGGCCGCCAACGCCCGCGGCGTGCGCAGGGTGATTTCAATGGCGCTGATGCCGGCATCGAGCAGGGTTTCAGCCAGCGGCACGGCCTGCGCGGCATCGTCGATAACCACGACCGGAATCACTGGATTGCCGAAGAAACGCCGGATGGCCTCGCTCATGGTTTCTCTCCGAATAAAATACTGCAGCCGGTTTCCGTGCCGGATACATGGTCACGGAACAATTGGAAATATTCACGGCCCAAGCCGGTCTGATGACCGGATTCGGTGCAGGTTGACGAAGGCCGGGCGGCCAACTCCGCCTCACTCACATGCACGTGCAACGTGCCGGAGCGCGCATCGATGCTGATGAGATCGCCATCGCGGATTTTACCGATCAGACCGCCTTCGTCGGCGGCAGGGCTGAGGTGAATCGCGGCCGGCACCTTGCCGGATGCGCCAGACAATCGGCCATCGGTGACCAAAGCCACGCGGTGGCCTTTATCCTGCAGATTCGCCAAAAGCGGCATGAGCTGATGCAGCTCCGGCATACCATTGGCACGCGCCCCTTGGAATCGCACGACGGCGACCAGATCGCCATTCAAATCACCGGCTTTGTGGGCTTTTGCCATCGCCGTCTGGCTGTCAAAAACGCGGGCCGGTGCCGAAACCGCCCATTTCGACTCGTCCAATGCCGAAATCTTGATGACCGCCTGACCGAGATTGCCGGCCAGCTTGCACAAGCCGCCCTGCGGCGAGAACGGATTGCTGGCCGGGCGAAGTATGCTTTCATCCCCGGACTGCAGCGGCGGATCTTTCCAGTACAGATGACCCTGTGCCAGACTCGGCTCGCGCGCATAGGCCGAGATCGGTTCACCGATGACGGTCCGTGCTTCGGCATGCAACAATCCTGCCGCCAGCAGCTCGCGGATGATAAACGCCATGCCGCCGGCCGCATGGAACTGATTGACGTCGGCCGAGCCGTTCGGATAAATACGGGCCAATAAGGGCGTGACTGCGGACAACTCGGCCAGATCATCCAGCGTTAATGCATAACCAACCGCGCGCGCCATGGCGATGATATGGATCATCAGATTGGTCGAGCCGCCGGTCGCCATCAAGCCGACAATGCCGTTGACGAGGGAGCGTGCATCGATGACCTGGTGGAACGGTAGGAAGTCATTACCCAAGGCACTGTGGCGGGCCGCCGTCTGTACCGCAAATTCGGTCAGGCGCTCGCGTAAATCGCCCGATGGCGGCACAAACGCGCTGCCGGGGATGTGCAGGCCCATCATCTCCATCAGCAGTTGGTTGGAGTTGGCCGTGCCGTAGAACGTGCAGGTTCCGGCGGCGTGGTAGGAGCCGGCCTCCACGGCCAACAGTTCTTCGCGGCTTGCCTGGCCATCTGCGTAGCGTTGGCGGACCTTGGCTTTTTCCGCATTGGTAATGCCGGACGGCATGGGGCCGGCCGGAACAAAGACCACGGGCAGATGCCCGAAGGCGGCAGCACCGATAAACAGGCCCGGCACGATTTTGTCGCAGACGCCCAGCATCAGTCCGGCATCGAATGCGTCATGCGTGAATGCAACGGCGGTGGCCAGTGCGATGACTTCGCGGCTGAATAACGACAGCTCCATGCCGGGCTGGCCTTGGGTGACGCCGTCGCACATCGCCGGCACGCCGCCGGCAACCTGTGCCGTGGCTTGGCAGGCGCGTGCCCAATCACGGATTTTCGCCGGATAGGTTTCATACGGCTGATGCGCCGAGAGCATGTCATTGTAGGCGGTGACGATGCCGATATTGGGAAACCCGCCGAAGCCCAGCGCGGATTTATCCCCGCCACTGGCCGCCATCACGTGCGCCAGATTGGAACACGACAGGCGCGAACGTGCCGGCGTAGAGCGCACCTGCGTCTGCATGCGGCCGGTGTAATCGGCACGCAGATCGGCACTGCGTTCAATGATTCGTTCGGTAACGGCAGCGATGACCGGATGCAGACTCATGCGGGACTCCAGAAAATATCGACCGGGCCGTCGTATTCGGCCAGAAAGCGGGCAACGG
>Ga0315906_10000884_pt1 | contig 45897 bp, 44 predicted proteins | sample LakEriMetagenome_4_FD_203526 | JGI IMG/M metagenome (GOLD analysis project Ga0315906, IMG submission 203526) | Freshwater fungal communities from buoy surface, Lake Erie, Ohio, United States - Buoy 2 MA122 | ecosystem: Environmental > Aquatic > Freshwater > Lake > Lake biofilm | place: USA...
GGTTACTAGCATTAGTATTTGCTCCTGAATAACAAAATTCAGAAGCACTACTTACTGTAGTGTTTACAGAACCAGCACCATTATAATAATTTCCACCATTAATTTGAATTACACCCCCCGATGTGATACGCATACGTTCGGTATTGTTAGTAATAAAAGCAAAATCAAAATTGTTTTCACTACCAATAAAAGGACAGTTTGATGTACTACGATTTCCACCAAGCAATAATGAGCCTTCTCCAGTTTTAGCAAATCTTCCAGTACTATCTGTATTAGAAGCACCGCCTACGTCTAATCTACAAGCTGGACTACTCGTTCCGATTCCAACGTTGCCACCGCTTGTTAACGTCATTGCTTGGGTAAAGGATGCAACATTACCTGCCGTTCCTGAAATAGTGCTTATAAACCATTGGTGAGCTCCTGATGTTTGTTGATACCTTGTTGCATAAGCCGAAGTTTTATAAATATAATCAGTACCATTAAAATAATTATTTGCTCCAAGATACAACGTTTGACCTCCTCCTGTATATGTACCAAGATAAATTCCATTTGCAAATTCAAGAACTTTAAAATCACTCCACGCACTTGGAGTAGCACCGATTCCAACGTTACCACCGCTTGTGATACGCATTTTTTCAGTAAAACTACCACCAGTTCCAAAAACTATATTTTGAGCAGTAGCTAATGCATAATCACTTGCAGACCCGCCTGTTACAATAGCAGCAGCACTTCCAGTATATCCTATTGGAGTGCCATTATTATTAAATTGTAAAAATGTAAAACCAGCAGATGCACCATTTATAATTTGATAAGAATTTACTTGTAACGTACTTGAGAATGTAGCAGCACCAGTAGAAGCTATTGATAAAGCAGCTAAAGGGTCGCCCGAACTATTAATAGGCTGTATTACAATGGTTCCACTTCTTGCAGTTGCTGATTCTCTTACCATTGAAATTCCACCAATTCCATTATATGTACCATCTTCCCAACGAAGACCTAAATCTACTCTTTGATTTGCTGTTGCTGCTGCATTATTTATAAGTCGTAATTGAGGTGAACCCATCACAGTAGATAATACACTACCATTTGCAAATATTGCACTTGTTGCCGTTACACTACTTGAGAATGTAGCACTTGTACCACTTAAAGCTCTAGAAACTAAAGTAACAGTAGTACCATCATCTGTAATTGCACTATTTCCTAATATAGAAGATGCTGTAAATTTAGGTATGGTATTTATTGTTCCACTTCCACCAACTCCTCCTCCAGCAATTGTAGCTACTGCTTGAACTATATCATTTAATTGACAAGCTGTTGCTAATACAAATGTGGTTCCATTGGTAGCTGTAAATTCTGCTGATGCAAGTTTTGATCCATTATAAAAAACAGCTAATTGACCAACTGTATATCCACCTGTTACGGTAAAAGTAGTTTGACCCGCTGTGGCTGTATAATCTTGTGTAAATGTAGAATTTGGATTGCCAGATGTACCAGAAGTACCTTGCGCTCCGGAAGTACCTGAAAGACCACTAGTACCAGAAGTACCAGTTGCTCCAGATGCCCCTGAAGATCCCGAACTACCGCTAGAACCGCTAGAACCACTAGAGCCACTAGAGCCTGATGAACCAGAAGTACCAGAAGTTCCTGTTTCGCCTGATGAACCAGTTGCACCCGATGTTCCTGATGAACCACTTGAACCCGATGTACCCGTTTCTCCCGATGAACCAGTTGCGCCAGATGTCCCACTTGAACCTGAGCTTCCTGAAGTTCCACTTGTACCTGTTGTTCCGCTAGTTGCAGATGTTCCCGATGTGCCGCTTGATCCACTGCTACCACTTGTACCTGAAGGAGTTTGTGCTACTATTAATAATATATTATGACCATTTGAAAAAGAATAACCCCCATCAATGTATGTTGCTGGGAATGTCCAATATGAATTTGGCGCTACTTCTGTTCCTGCTCCAAAAGTCCATCTCTGATAATTAGCGCTATCATTTGCATCTTGTATGATTACAATTGTACCTGATGGGATTAATCCTAAAAATACATCAATATCAACGTTATCTCTATCTAAATGTGATATATTAATTTGAGTTGATGAAATTTGAGTAGCATTATTCCAAATTAAATTAGTATTACCGGGATTACCTGTTGTAATATTTGTTCTAGCATTATATGGGAAAAAACTATTTGTCCTTCCATTTATACCAGAAGTACCTGTTGTACCACTTGTTGCGCTTGTACCTGACGAACCGCTTGTTCCTGCAGTGCCGGAAGTACCATTTACCCCCGAAGTACCTGATGATCCGCTTGTTCCACTGCTTCCGCTAGTAGCAGATGTTCCTGACGAGCCAGAAGTGCCACTGCTTCCACTAGAGCCACTTGAACCCGATGAACCGCTACTGCCGCTTGATCCAGAGCTACCTGAGCTACCAGAAGTGCCAGTAGTACCGCTTGTCCCACTTGTAGAAGAACTACCGCTTGAACCTGAGCTACCGCTTGAACCTGAAGAACCATCACCACCAGAAGCTCCATCTAAGTTCACTACCCAATTGGAGAATGTACCACCTCCAACAACTCTGCTAGGATCGCCAAATACTAATTCACCTGTAACAACATTATAAGAAACTACCTCACATTCTTGAAAGTGAGTATTATCATGTACTACAATAATTGATTGAGCAGGAGAGTATGATAAGCCGGGAGAAACCATAAGATATCCACCAGTTCCTAATGTAAAAATAGATACAGATATTGTATAATACTTATCCCCACCAATACCTGAAGTACCAGTTGTTCCAGAAGTTCCTGCGGTGCCTGCCGTCCCTGATGAACCAGAAGAAGAAACATAGCTAGATACAAAATTATCTATCTCTACATTATCGCCTACTTTTAAAGGATTATTAAGTATTACATTAAATCCATCTGTGGCTGTAAAATCGCTTGGGAATAATTTTACTCCATTAACAAAAACATCCACCATCCCATTATCATATCCGCTAGGAATATAAAAAGTAGTTTGTCCTGCTGTTGCTACAAAATTATTTACAAGTCTACCTGCCGTACCTGCAAAACCAGAAGTACCAGCAGATCCGGAAGTACCAGAAGTGCCAGATGAACCAGAAGTACCGGCTGTTCCTGAAGTAATATTACCAACAGAATCAACAACACCATTGGCGGCAATTAACACACCATTTAATTCTCTTATTTTTACTTCACCCGTAAAAAGACCTTGTATTGCCATCTGATTATTTTTATGTGTTTTAGTACACTAATATTTTAACATATTCTCCTGTAACAAACGGAACGGCTGAAGCCACCGTTAAAGTTGCAGTTGCACTATCCCATTTAACTTGATTTAAAACCGGAACACCTGATGTTATAATTTCTCCAACATCAATACCACCTCTACTCGCATACAACAATGATTTATTTAACGCTTGACTAAATGAAATTACAACAGAACCACTACTAGCAAATTTGCCAAATTGTTCTGGGAATCTTCCGTTGCCACCACTTGAAGGATTTACAACAACACCAGCAACTCCCATCAATGCTTCAGCCTCAAACGCATACCCACCGCACATTCCATACACATAGTCTGTAAATCCATTTAAATTTATTCCTGTGTATCCTGTTGTGTTCACCCACTCTAATGCATTTGCTTCAATGCGAATTTTATTAGGCAATTCAAGATCATTTTCTTGATTTTGTTCAATTGCTTTTATAACAACTGAAACAGTTACTCTTGCTATATCGATTACCTCTGCTGTCGTTGGCATCTAGAATACTAATTTAGGATTATCAATAATAAATTTTGCTTTGTTTAATGATAATTGTGCAATTGTAATTCCTGCACCTAAAGCGACAGCGTTATCGGCTGCATCAATGTATGTATTTAAATTACATTTTGTACTTAACCAATTATCTCTATCTAACAAACTTGGACTTGATACTTGTGCTTTTGATAATTTTACATTATATATTTTAGCGTAAGTTGAAAAACAATAAGACACAGTTTTATTATATAATACTGCGCTATTACTTCTCCACTCAACCGTAATTGTTAATGCATAATCTTTATCTAAAACATTTAAACTAATTGTATTACCAGAAGCCAATGTCCATATTTCATAATTAGTTGTTGTTCCTTCTTCAACTAAATATGATCCATCTGCTTTTTGCAAATAAACATATCTTACTGTAATACCTGCATCACTTCCTGTGCTTGTATCATCTAATACAAGTAAATTTGGAGTAGCTACATATTGCGTGGCGGTAAAATTTTCTACTAAAGGCATAAAAAAACGTTTATCAAAAATACCAATAAATAATAACACAAATACAAAAAGCCCCATTATTTTTTTAATGGAGCTTTTTTGCTAAAAATTAAATTAAATTATTTTAACTGACTCTTGATATTTTCCAAGACTTCTTTTCCGTTTTTAGCGGACAAAATGAATTGTGTTAAAGCATCAGTTACATTACCTCTGTCTTGTTTTGCAACAGTTGTAATCTCTTGACTGCCTATGTTTACCTTACCGGTTGCCATGTCAAAATTTAAAATATTAGTATCTAAAGCCTTTCTAATGGCTGCCTTTGTTTCTAAATTTGGATCTTTATAAACCTTCAAAAATTCTTCTGGATTTGATCTTGCCAAGTTTGCCGCTTCAGCCAAAATAGCATCATCATCAGTAAATTCATTCCAGTTTAGAGCTGCACCAATTTTTCTTGCTTCTGCTGCTGTCAATGTAGAAATAATGCTTACTGCTTCTTTCAATGTAGCAAATCCTGTCAAGGTTTTTTGGCTTGCTGCCTTTGTATTTACCAACTTAAATAAAGGTATTTTGCTTGTATCTCTACCTTCGCCTAAGATTGAATCTTGATTGAAATTAGTAATCATTAAGTACTCATACAACTCCTCATCTCTTTGATTACCACCGACTAATGAGAATTTACCTCCAAATTGGAAGTTAGTAACTCCATCACTTAATCCGGGTACAAAAAGTCTTTCAATAGGTCTTTCCTTATCCCAATAATCCGCTACAACTATTTCTACCCACGCATCTTTACCTTGCTTGGCTAAGTATGGATCTTTGATTCTATCTCTTGTAGGAATGTTTGCTTTTGGATAAAGGACTGGATTTCTTTGTCTTTCTTTTTCATCTGGATCATTGTTTTTAACCCCTGTAAGCATTTCAAACGTAACCGCTTGACCTACCTCTAGTTGTGGGATTGATTTCATCAGATCTTCAGAAATTGTGTTAAATTTTCCGACTGTTTGCATTTTTTGTTGTTTTAGTTATAAAATAATTAGACTACATGAGTCCATTTGGTTCCATTAATAATACCTTGAATAGTTGTTTTACCTATCTCAAATATTTCAGCAAGTTTCCAATAAGAAAACTTTCCTGTTTTATACAGCAATTTTATTGCCAAAACTTTGTCTTCGTTCAAAATGGCAGAAGATCTAGAAGAACCTTGTAATATTTTTACCTTACCAGCCTCAATAGCATGTTTTGCATTTCGACTGTGGTCGCACCACTCTAAATTTTCAGCCCTATTATCAGCTCTATCACTATTTAAATGATTGACAATTCTAAATTTATCAGGATTAAGATTATCTACAAAAGCCACAGCAACTAAACTATGAATGAATTTCATTGTTTTAATCCCATCTTTTTTAAAAGAAACAACTTTATATCCATGACTATTAGTACCTGTTACAATTTTTTCTTTAGACACCCTCATGCCTTTGCTATGATTCAATAATCTAGGGAGCATTTTTACCCTACCTAAATTACTTACTTCATAATACCCATCATATAAACCGCTTTTAACGCCCAAAATTGGCTTCCAAATCTCATTGTGCATCCCCTATCGTTTAAATGAAAATAAAAGAAAGGGTGGCCTAAAACCACCCCTCCTGTTGATTTATGCCAAAACTTGTTGACGTAAAAAGTGCTGGACTCCAAGGCACTCGAGACCTTGCGCAGTAGTCCAAGAACATGTCCAGTTCATTGCATCTCCGTTAGGGTTAACTGGAGATAATGCACCTGTATGGATTTCTCCGATCATGTCATTACCGTACTTAGTTTGAGTTGGTACATAACGTACTCTCATTGCAGAATCAAAACCACCACCTTCAACTTTTACTCTGTTGTTGTACGGGATGTAGTAAACAGACTTGTTGATAGTTGTTTGGCTAAACAACACTGGTTGGTCTTGGATTGGCATTGCCATGTAATGTAATTGGAATCCGCCGTAAGATACTTTATCTACTGTCAAATCTAATTCTTTACCGTCTACAACGATACGAACTGATTGAACACCAGAAGAACCTAAAGCCTTCCAATATGTATCATGCGCACGCTTAGCTGCACTTGATCCAAACACTAAATAATCTTTAGGAGAACGGTTAGCAATTAACACGTCTAAAGCGTTATCAATGTTTGTTTGTTGTACTGTACCTAAAGTACCATTAACTAATGTAGAACCGTACATTTCGATGTACTTGTTCAATCCACGAGTTGTTTGTACCGGTCCACCACCATTAGAACCATCAGTGTTAGCATCAGTCAAGATTGGGTTAGTATCGCTGAATGTTGTTACTGACATATCGCCTGCAATGAATGCTGCGTTAATTTGACCTTTTAAACGGATTGCTTTCTCTAAATGGTCTTTAACGATAAACTTGTTTTGACCGTTAAATTCTACCTCGATAGTAGCTGCGTTTTGAACGTCTGTGATCTTAGAGATTTCTCTGAAGATTTGGTATTTGTTAGTGTACTTAGTTAAACCAAAACGTAAGTTGCTTTGAGAAACTGAGTTCTCACCTACTGCTACTGAGAACAAACTTAATTTGTCGCCAGCAGTCAAAGTAGCGTTAGCACCAGATACTGTTTTGATGTAAACTGTGTCTACACCTGAAGTTGTAACTACGTTAGTTACGATAGCTGAAATAGCTCCAGTTGGGATCAACACTAAATCATCTTTACGAGCTTGACCTGAAGTCGCTGCTGTACAAGTGAAGTTTAATGAAGTTGTACCAGAACCATTCACAGTACCACCAGTTGTATCTAACAACTTAAATAAACTTTCGTTTACAAAAGTGTAATACAAAGGTTGTCCAGTAGAGATAGGTTTTTTTCTATCTCCCAACCATAAAATGTCAGTTAGAGCATCTTCGTTTTGGATGTCTGTAACTAATTTGTTAATCTCTCTTGTGTCAAGCACTGGATCGATAGCGCTGACGTAGGATTTATTTATTGCACCTATACTTGCCATTGTTGCATTTTTTTATTGTGGTAAAATATTTTACCTGCCTAGTGTACCCACTTTGGCTCTATTTTTAATAGCCTCAGCGAATGACTCATTAGGTTGGGCAGGTGTGCTACCAATTGGTCTACGGGCGTTTTGCCCTTCCTCAACGATAGATTTCAATCCTAATGATTTTCCGTAGTTCACCAAGTCTTTCTCGTAGTTTGGATTCAGAGCTACTAATGCAATTTTTTGCAATTTAGCGACATCTGGGATTAATTTGCTAGGATCTGCCTCTTGCGGATTTACAGCTATTGCCCTTTGCCATTTTTCTGAGTCTAAAGCTACTGCCATCAAAGTTTCAGGTTTATCAACAGTGAAGTTGAACTTGCCATTATCTCCTAAATCTATTGCAACTCTCTTGCTGTCCATTAGGTTTTTAGTGGCTTCATGTTCCTTGAAAAATTGAAGTGCTTGTTGAACTCTTTCATTTTCTATTTTTTGCTGTTCAGCCATCCTTTCTTGAAATTGGTTCACCTCTTGTGAATTCATAACATCAGGGATCTGAAAAGTCTTTTGTTCCGCTATTCTTTTCTGTCTAATTAGTTCAGCATCAGCTTCTAATTGAATTGCTCCAATTTCTTTATCATCATCAGATGCAAATTCAGATTGTTTATACTTTGCTTGGTATAACTTTTCTATTTTATCATCTGACAAATGTGGGTATTGTAATTTTAATTCATCAAGAACTAAATCTTGGTGATTTACTGTTTCCCAATCAAATGCTTTTGCTTCTAAATATTTATAAGCGTCCCCTCCATTCTTTCTAAATTCTGCAAATTCAGCTAAGAAATCATCATAGCCTAATTCTTTTAAAATGTCTTTTGGGTTTGCCTTCTTTAATTCTTCCTTCCAATCAACAACTACTGCTGCCGCTTGGCCTTCTTCCCCTTCAGAATCCCCTTCTCCATCAAAACTTGGCATAGAAAAAGATGATTGATTATCTTCTAATGGTGCCTGTTCGCCTTCATCTTGGTTATTTTGTTCTAATACTACTTGCCCTTCTGCCGAATCTGCCTCTACCGGAGCTGGTGCTGCCGATTGAGATTCATATTCTTCAGGTGTTGGGATGCCAGAACTAACCTTATAGGTTGGTCTAGCCGGTTCTTGTTGCTGTGCGTTTTGTTCTTCTGTCATATATAGTTGATTTTCTTTACGAAATTATGCAAAATTAATTAAAAAAATAAATTTAATTAATTAATATGCTGGTCAAATTCTAAAAGCTCTTTAGTATATTCAGCCACTTTATATTTGGCTAATAAATCTCCGTAATGACCTACTGCCTTTACTTGAATTGTAACAAATTGCTGTAAGAAAATGCCTACTGCGCAATCTTCTTCGTCAGCTTGCTTATAAAGCTCTTTGTACATATTTAATACATCTAGTTCTGTTTCATAACCAATTTCTAGTGCATCGCCAATTGTTTCAATCTTATCTTTTATAGCTTCTATTGCAGGAACTTCAGCAAGATCGCCCATGTCATTCATAAAATCAACGATGATTTGATAATGCGTTAATTCTTCTGCACTTTCTGCTAAAAAATATTTCTGACTACCAAAGTAACCTAGCTTTTGCAATTGATTAGCTAAATCCTTCCATAAGTTAGATTGGTATAATTCCGTTTGTAGTGCCTCTTGCAAACCTTTTTTCATGTTTGCTGATAATAAAGACTTTACCATTTTATTTTTATTTTGGTGTTTGTATTTGTTTCTTTTCACTTACTACTATTCTTGCATCTGCTTGAATTCTTTGAGCAATAACTTTTGCTTCTTTTTGAATTTCAGCCTCTTGAATATCTTTATCCTTCTTGCCCATTTGAATTATGTAATCCCATTGCTTTTCAGCATTTATACGAGCAATATCGACTTGTAATTGAGTTTCCAATGTAACGCGCTTCTCTTGTTCTGCCACTTGAGTTGCCATAGCATTACCTTGAGATGCTTGTTGAATTTTTTGCAATTCAAATTCTTGCAATTTCTCTCTGCGCTTCTTAATTCTATAAGCTAAAATCATAGATGCCATCTTTAAATTCTTGGTACTCATTACCAAAATCTTATCTTCTGGCTCTATTAATCCTTGACTATCTCGTATATTTAATTCTTGTATTAACTGCTGTCTTTCAAAGTCAGAAGGCACATCTTGAATAAAGATGCCAAACTCGTGAATTGAAATATCAGGATTAATTTTAAAGAATTTAACAGTTTCATCACCTAATGCTCTTGCATAACCTTCCACCTTGCCTAGTTTTACTGCAATTTGAACTTTGCTCACAATAGCGTCAGCTAATTCTTGTATCAATTGCTTGTCTGCAAAACTTAATAAGTATAAAGCATTATTAGTGCTTTCCATAGCTGCGTTTGCAACTGGTACTAATGTTTTAGCATTTGGAGTAGATCCGTCTGTTAATTCATTTAAACCTGATACTTGACGCATCATGTCTAAAGTATTCTGTAACTCTTGATACAACTGACCAAATACTGCTAATTGCCCTGACGCTTCAATTGAAACAGGCTTATAGTTAGGGTTTTGGCTTAAAAGATCTGTTGATCTGTATGGTACAACAAAGTTTGAAAAAATAAAATCCATAACCTTAGTCGGGTCCATTTTGCTTCCACCTCCACCAAAGTCAACTCCTTCTAATGCATTTAAGTCAATATTAATTAAATATGGTATCAACTTATTTGACATATTTTGCAGCTTAAACCAAGTAAGACTTGCCTTATCTTCAAGTGGGATAAGTCTTTCTGTAATGCCTGCAAAGCGCATCTTATAAAAATTCCAAGAGTATAACTGAATATTCAATTTAGTATCCCACCAACTTGATGGCTTTCTAATTTGATTTTCTGACATACCCCAATCGTACATATAGTCTGTTTGGATAAGCCATTTACACTTGTAAACAACTTTACGAGTAACAGGCATAAATACAGGTTCTGCTTGACCTTTCATAGAAAAATCAACCATGTTAGGGATAGTTCCCATTTTTTCAATAACACCTTCTTTGGTTACTGCAAGTTTGGCTGCGTCCTGATATTTAGTTTTACCAAATCTTACATTACCTCTATTATCTACTTCTTCTTTATAAGTATAATCATTCCAAGATAAACATTCAAAATCTAATACAAGAACTTTAAATCTGTTCCAATATTTAGAATAATCTGTTCCGTACATAAAATTAGAAGGATTACCAAATCTTCCTGCTACGCTTTGTACAATTTGATTCATCTGCTCTACCGTAAAGTAAGGAGCTAAATCTCCGACATACATTTCTCTTACTTCTCCCCAATGAACTAAATCAGAAAAATCGTTTTTAGCGCAATAAGATAACACCATGTTTTCAGGGTTAATCTCTCTTAATTTTACTTGACCATTTTCATCAATGTATTCTGTATAACCACCCATCCCAAAATCAAAAAGATTTTCTATCGTTCTTTTTCTTTTTTCTTCAAAATTATTTTGATACATAGATAAAGATGCAGCCATCTCTGCTTCCATAGACATGACGTGCTTGTATCCGAATTGTTCTTCCATCTTTAATTGCTCTAAGTCTTGCGCTTCGCCCGGTTGCGCTGCTAATACAGGACTGTTAAGCAATTCTTGATTACCTGCTTTTTGTGCCGCTTCTCTCATTAATATCTTTACCTTCATTTCAGTAAAGTAATTATCTTCTTCACTCTTAGCAATTGGATCTACTGCAAAAGCATTGATATCATATCTTCTTTGAACTAATTTTGAAATAGCTATCTCTCTAAACTTTGTTAAAAATGATGGCGGAGTCCAATCTATATTCAACCAAGTTTTATCTTGTTGCTCATCAACATTTAAAAGTTTCTTATATTTGGTAGTGCTTTGCCTTCCTAATGCATACTCTCTAATTTCATTCATTTTGGATTGCCCAAAATTTAACATGTTATTAGGCACATATCCTCTTGAATCTCCCCAAGCGGCTTTGCAATATTGTAAAATCCAATCATATCCTTTTTCACGAGGATCAATTTGTTGATTTGGATAGGTATTCGTTGCTTGTTGCATTATACTAATGATAATTTAATTAACCAAAATTAATTAAAAGTACACAAAAAAAACAAATTATATTATATTAATTAATTTAATATAATTTTCTTCCTTCAAGTAGGCTATCATAATTCATGTCCATTTTTGTATTATACGAGAATCCATTGTATTGTATGGCAATAAAAGGATCACAAACTACATATTTCCCCAACCCTCCTAATGCACGATCTATGTGTTCATCTAAGGGCGTATTTAGGTAAATATCGTAGAACTTTTTATTAACTATGTAACAATGGAAACCGGTAAAATTATGTACCGTTTGGTCTTTTTGTATCTCCCCTATGTATATACCACTTAGGTATATATCAAAATCTGATGGCTTATTCCTTAAAAAATATGAAAAACTATCCGGATTAGTGAAATGCACGTCATCTTCCATAATGCATATTTCAGGCAAATGCGCATCTTTTGCATACTGTACGCATTGCTTATGGGCTAAATTAATTGCTCTTTTAACAGAATGGGAATCATAAACAGCAGGGAAAAAAGAAAACTCTTTAATACCCTGTTCTTGAAATTCATTCATTAATCTATCAAAACGATCACCGGCATCGAAATTATGAATTACTGCTATCTTCATCCAATTTATTTAAGATATTGAGTAATGCTCCTTGATAAGTGTAATACTTATTATATATTTCTTTAATCTTTAATTGCTTTTCAACTATCTCTATATCTGATACGCTGTTTAATATTGGCACTATTCTATGGGCATCTTTGGCTTCTATGATTACCCCATAATCTTCAAAATTAGCGTTAAAGCAATTAACAAACTCATCGCTTATGTAAACCGGTATAGTTTCATACTGAAGGCACTCGGCAATCCTAAAGCTATTTAAACCATAGCCTCTAGGACATAAGCCAAATATAGAATGACTAATGACATCACAAAACCTATTTACATCATGTTGCTCTTTGGATATGTAATAATCTGGATTTTGAATATTAAATACATTTTCTCTAATTGGATGAGTGTTTGTCCCTATAAAAGATGCATAAATATTTTTAATGCCATCCCATTGATAACTATGTGGCATACAAAGCAATGGTATTTCAATGCCTTCTTTTTTACTCATATTGAATACCAAAACATCCAAATCTTTAAAGTCAACTAAAACCCCATCATCGTATTGGCATATCGTCCAATATGTTTTATCTCTAGGCAAAGAATCCACATAGCCTTGTAACTTCCGTCTAGCTATCGGATCGTTGCCGTAATTGTTATTCACATGATATGACGTCCAATTAATTCTTAAATAATCACGCCCATTAAAATCAGGTATAAATCTTTTTGATACCCATTCTTCAAAAATTGTATAATTTTCAAATGGATAAACTGTATTTATGGTAGGCATAAATTCCTTTGGAACATCTATCATATATTAAATTTTCTTACATAAAGTGCGTCAGTCCATGTTTCAGCAACCCAATCGCCCGTTTCAACTCTTTCAAATCCACGCTGCAGCATAAAGTAATCTAAATCCTCAATAAGCATACATCCTTTGTAAGTTTCTTTCATATTGATTTCTAACAATGCATAATCTATATTCTTAATCAAATCGCCCATTCCTTCAATTGCTAAATGTTCTGCACCTTGAAGATCTACGTTAAGAAAGTTTATATTTTTAAAACTATAACCCTCAAACAGAGTATCAACTCTTTTAGTTTTCATTGTTATCTGTTCTATGTAATGCACTTCTGGATGGATTAAAAGGTGAGTACCAAGCTCAAGCATTGATGAGCTTTGACTTTCATTATTTGACACATTAAAAACCACTTCTTCATTGTCTACATTACTTAGACAAGCGTTAAAAGCTCTTTGGTTTTTATAAGGTTCTATGTTTTTTACCAATTCTAAATAAACAGATGGTATTGCTTCAACCCACAAAACATCACCCTTGCAATAATTATCATATTCTTTTCTTTCTTGCCCTGTTGATGCGCCAAGATGCAATACGCCTTTAATGTCTAGCTTATGTTTATTGACTAGATAGTCAAATGATATCATCATATACTTTTGCTTTTATGTTTATTTGTTTCTAATTCAATCCAATTATATAATTTAACCATACCTTCTTCAAGTGGTTTCGTTGGACGCCATCCTGTTACATTTTCAACCAATTCGTTGTTAGAATTTCTGCCTCTCACGCCTAATGCGTTTGACTCGACATTTTTAATTGTTAAAGTTTTACCCGAAATTTTAATAACCATTTTAGCTAAATCGTTTATTGATATCATTTCGTCTGAACCAATATTTACTGGGTAAACATAGTCAGACTCCATCAACGCCCTAACACCATCTAAGCACTCATCAATGTATAAAAAGCTACGCTGTTGCAATCCATCACCAAATATTTCAATCTCTCCGCCATCTTGAGCTTCTGCCACTTTTCTGCATACGGCTGCTGGTGCTTTTTCTCTACCGCCTTTATAAGTACATTCTGGAGAAAATATGTTATGGAATCTACCAATCCTTATATCTAATTCTTTATTTCTTCTAAAAGAATCGTACACTTGTTCTGATAATAATTTTTCAATACCATACACACTATCAGGTTTGCCATCCCAAGCCGAATCTTCTCTCAATGACGCACTATCTAATGACTCTTGCAGTCTTTCGCTATATGCGCATGCACTTGATGAAAAGAACAATTTCTTCACTCGGAATTCTGCTGCTTTTTTAGCAACATTCAAGTTTATCATTGTTGAATCATAAATAATATCTGCATCATTTACTCCCGTAAATACATATAAGGCACCGCCCATATCTGCCGCAAGTTGATAAACCTCATCAAATGATTTCTCTGGATCATGCCACTCGGTTTGATTTGGCCCCCATAATGCTTTTGACACACTTGACGCATCTCTTAAATCCAAAATCATTGATTGATCTGCTTCCGATTTAGAAAATTCAGGTTGCTTAACGTCAACCGATCTTACCCAATAGCCTTCGCTTTTTAATCTTTTTACTAATTGCATCCCGATCATTCCATGACCGCCTAATACACAAGCTGTTTTCATATTATTTATTTAGTTTTAAGTACCATTGTTTTCTAAACCACCATAAACCCCAATTATTCAAAGTATCTTCGGATTCTAAAATATCCTCTGGATTAAATGATTGTCCATTCATATCATCTCTTACAAATACTTTAGGGACTACTTCATCTACTGCTTGACGAACTTCAGGCGCATTGTAATCATGTCCTGCTAAAATGCACTCATCTTTTACCTTTGGATACCAAGCTCGTATTTCTAATTTTGTTTGTTCGTATGTATGACTGCTGTCAATATAACAAAAATCTAAATACCCATCATTAAATAATTCTGCTGCTTCTAAACTTGCGTAAGGAACAACTTCTATGAATTCTCCCAAACCGCTTTTAATTATATTCTGATAGATAGTTTTCATTTGTAAGTACTGACCATAATCCATATTGTCAACCATATACAATTTAAACTTTTTGCCAAGCCTATTTAACTCTTGAGCTAAATATAAAGCACTATCTCCATTAGCTACACCAACTTCGCAAACTTTGCAATCGTCAGGTAATTCTTTTGCAATTCTTTGATAGAAATGCTGAAAATCAAACATAATTAAATCACTCATAGTTTTATCCATTCAGGTTTTACAATCTCGCTTGTATCTAATCCGCACCACCCCTCACTAAACCAAAATTGCGGAAAGATTACTTTCTTATCTTCGTTTTTATTTAAATACGCACCCCACCAAGAAAATGTTGATGGCGAACATATTTGATGCTCACACCAGCTCATTTCTACAAGGTCAGACTGCTCGTCTGTGTTACCAGAATATTCACAATCATCTCTGTGCTTGAACGCTTCCATACACCAAGCAATATCATCAGAAAAGAATTTAAACTTGTAATCAGGAAACATACTCATCGCTTTCTCATACCACTCTATTGTTACTTCCGGATGCTTATCTCTTAATGTTACATAATCACCACGTCTTACATGGATGGAAACATAGCCATCTGATTTTTTATACGGGAAATTAAACAAGTACAATATTTCGTTACGATACTTATCAAAGTATTTTGCAGTTTGTCTGTACCCTTCAATAATTATATTCTTATCTTTCCAAGATGGATCGTATGGCAAAGGCTCGTAACTATGCCTTGATTCAAACAATTGTATTTTTTCTAAATATGGATTATATCTATCATCAATTAAGTGAGGGCAATATATTGGATTCCATTTGGCATTGCTTGTTTCATTAGGCACTGTAAATTCTAAGTCATGCTCTAGGGCATAAGCCATTGCAGCAGAGCATTCAAAAAGAAAATTGCCCATTCTCCCCGCGTTATTAAAAGTTACCATAGGAATAAAGTTAATTAATTTAATTTAATTTCCTAATTTTTTCTATTAATATTTCTCTAAAATCCCCTGTTCTTTGGACATTGTTTATGTAATGCGATTCATCATGCACAAGATGGTCGTATCTTAACCCATCAACTATGTGTATACATCTACCTGACATTAGCCAATTGTAATTCTGATATAGGCTATCGCTTGTTACCGGATCTATTTCCGCATCCCATACTTCGCAATAAGAATGTTTATTTACGAAATAGTTCATGCAATTGAGGCAAGTTTCAAACATTGGCTTGTCTATGTACTCTGGTAGATTTTCTTTGGTTACAATCAAATTTGCATAGTCTGTATAATTGAACATTGGCATAGCCCAATCTGGGGCTAACACTGTATCCTTATCCCATTCTTGTTCAAAAATCTTATCTAAATACAACGTATCAATTTGATTATCAGAATCTAATATGATACAATAGTCTGTTGTCGATAGGCTTACAGCTACATATTTGTTTGCATAACAATCCCTATTGCTTAAATTACGATATAACTTTACTTTTTTTAATTTATCACATTCACGTTTAAGTTCGTAATAAACAGGTAAATCACTCATGTCATCAACAATAATTATATTTTTAACACGAGGATCGTCATAAACCTTACTAAAACTTTTTAATGTCATCTCTACTCTGTTCCAAGTTGGGATGCAAATACATAATTCTCTCATAAATCTCCTAGTTTTTGATAATATCTATTTTCTATAAATGGTTGCCAATTTATGTACGTATTCCCAATATCCGATATGCCGGGACGCTGTGTGGCTAATAACGGGTAAGTAATATAAGTTGTGCCATGTGATTGAATCTTGGCTACAATACAATTATCTATTGGAGCTTCCAAGACTGCCATCAGTATTTCTTTCATGCCATGCAAAGATATAGCCCAAGCGTGAGTTGCGTAAGCATTTTCTACTAATAATAGATTTGGCGACGTTCTTAATTTGAATCCTGTGGTACATTGCGCACCTAAATAAAGAATATCCCAATTTTTTGGTAATTGCTTTACTACCTCATTCATGGTATCATTAGGGTTGCCGCATGAATCTACAAATACAGCATCATCCTCAAATATCAATACAGACTCCCAGTTTTTTGCTATGGCTTCTCTAAAAATCTTTTCTACTGTAATCCTTAATCCTTCTGCCCCATTTTCGTGCTTTACGGCATTAACAAGTTCGTATGGTATTTGCCATTTGTCTAGTTCTTCTGCTATTTCTAATAATCTATCAGTTCTTTCTGGTAAATTAATTACAAATATTTTAGTAAAAAAGTTAGTCCAAGACATTATGCTATTCTGGTTTGAGGGAAGAAATCAGTTAATTTATATTTTGCTTCTGGTTTTTTAAAGTTTGCTCTTTTGTAATAGTCTGCAAATAAAGTCCATCCACCACCCATTACTAAGTCAGACACCTCTGTTTCATTTACATTGAACTTTATCAAGCCATCATATTTATCATCAATTAGTTCTGGGTATATTATTTTACCTTCCTTGCCATGCGTTAATATGTACTGTTCCCATAAGTTTACCATAAGGGCTTTATTGTCAGCATTTGGATCTACCCCGTAGTTTGACTTCTCTGGCAATCTTATCAAGAACGCTTCGCAATAGTTATCTACAAAAAACTTTCTTAATCCGCCATCCATTTTAGCCTCTATAAGCATTTGACCTCCGTAAGCAAAGCATTGTAAAACCATATCCATGTGAAATAATTCTACCATCTTTGGTCTTGCGTGATACTTTGAAACAAACATCATATTATAAACAGGATCGTTTATACCTGTATCATATCTGTTTAAAACCAAGCTCGTAGCTTTAGATCCTTCTCCATGTTCAACCACTGAGTTCTGGAATGGATCGCATCCCATTATAAACTGCACCGGATTTTTAGGTACAAACAAGTTGCCCCTTCGGGTATACTTTTCGCCTTCTGTTATTTTAAAGTTCTTAGCCCTTGTCCATCTTGCTGCTTCTTTGCTAGTTGTTTCCCATACTGCTTCTGTAAAAGGCACGCCATCTTTCCAAGTCCAATTGCCATACTCTAATACTTCTTTCTCGTTTATCTTTGCTATTTCGTACAAGTCATTAAGCAATACCGCATCAAAGTGGCAATTGGTGTTTCTAAGCATGAACATTTCCCTTTCATCAAAAGGATTCATCCTTATCTCCTCCTCTAATTGTACCGCTTCTAATTGCTTGCGCTTTGATAACAAATATTCTTTTGCCCCTAGCTTTATATCGCTTTCATCAAGATCGCCTGCGCCTACATAGTTCTCAACTAAATAATCGTATTGCTCCTGTGTTGGTTCACCGATTACACTCATCCCATATTTATCAATAAAACCAAGATATCCATCGTAAGCTGGTGAAAAGTACTTAACCAATCGGTTAGGCGTTTTGGGATATTTTAAATGATCTGCCGCATCCCATACTATCTTAAATTCCTCTCCTCCGCTAGTCATACTATTGGACGTAGATGGACATTCAATAAAACCTACCCTCTTAGCACCCTTTACCAATGTTTTACTTACAATTGATAAAAATGTCGAGAATGGCGTTTCTTTTGCCCATTTTCCGCCCTCATCAAATAAACCACGACTAAGACGTCCTGAGTCATAAGAGTTCAAGGAAGGCGCACGATAATCGATTCTAGACCTATGTCCCGTATCATTATCTATTGCATTTCCTTTTGTGCCTCTTATTTCAACTGACTTATGGGCAAATACCAATTCGCTTACACTGTCTTTGTTGTTAAGTTGTTTTGGCTTTAAAAATACTGGTAGCTGCCTGTAACCAAATGAAATCATGTTGGTAAAAGCAGCTTTAGCATCTATCTGCGTCTTGCTGGTTAAACCGCAAAAGCTATTCTTATAAAATATACATTCGTAAACAATGTTAGACGTGGCTTGAGATGTAGCACCCTCACGTCTTTTTTTACCTCTAACTACACCTAAGCACCAAGGGGTTTTTTCCCAATGATCTAGATACAGAAAATATCTTCTATCTGCATCCCTAAAATCACCATAAATATCGTCCTCTAATTTCCACCATTGCAAATAGAAATAGTGCTTGCCTGTTACAAAAGTAGGCGTTCCGTTATTGTAAAACCAAAAGCCTTTCTTGCACTTCTCTACCTCTCTTGTAGCAAAAGCTGCTTGTTCTGCGTCTAATAAGGCATTACCTTCTTTATCGTATTCAACTGAATTAAATAAATTGGGCAATTCTTTTCTTCTCCAATATTGTTCTTTTGGATCAGTAACGCCCCAATCTTCAATTACAGAATCACACTCCGGCAAAATGATATTGACGCCATATATATTAATTGTTTCTGGCATTATCTTCTAGATTCAGCTATACTTTCCACAAATGGCTTTTTAGCTACGTCTTTTTGCTCATCACCGGTAACACCGGCAGATATGCCTAAATCTTTAATAGCTGTTGACAAGGTGGAGCTGTCGTTCCAGATTGCCTTTAATCTTTCAAAAGTTTTATCTTTTGGATCTTCTAAAAGCAAGTGTGATAAGTTGGTTTTGTTAAGCAAATCAGCCATCTCGTTTGCTTTTCTATTTAATGCGTAAAACAACTTGGCAGCCCCATTTTCTTCATATAGGGCTACCCTTTGTCTTAATTCTTCTAATGTTTCCATTGTTCAAATTTGTTTGTTTTAGTTTGAACAAAGATACACTATCTTCTAAACATTTTTCTCATTTCGAGTATTCTTTTAGAGGCTTGTTTTTTAGCTTCGGCTAATTTTTGTGCAGGCGATGTTTTCTTTTTGCCAAACACTATCTCTTTAGCTTCTTTAGTTGATTCTGTTTTTGCTGTTGAGATTTGCTTACTAGCTTCATTTGCTTCTAATGATACAAAAGGAACCGGATTTGGTGAATCTGTGATAACATACCCATTATAAAGGTCTGTCAACTTTTCTGCAATTAATCTATCTCTTTCTTTTACAAACTTATCAAATTGCTCTTTGGTTGCTATTTCTTTAGTATTTGGATCTTTTAATTCAAAAGAATAATATGTATCGTCTGTTCTAGCATGCTTCTTAATAACATCTTCTAATGGTTGCTTAGCTTGATTGAATTGCTTTTCAGTCCCAACCTTAATACCAGTTATAGCTGGCAAGCCTTGTGTAATCAATCCCCATGTACCATCATCTTCCATATATGTTTTTAAGTCTTTTAATGCTAAAGGAGTAACAGCATCTTTTGCAACATCATTGAAACTTAATGGTTGACCATCAAATCCTTCTCTAAAAACTAAATCAAGACCAAGACCATATGCAGGTGTCATTTTACCTCTAAAAAATTTAAAAGTTTCTGTCTTAAAGTCAGCTCTTATTTTTTCATCCCCTATATACCTTACACCAAGCATCATAAGTATTAAATATCTTACAACGGAAGTAAATCTGCCATATGGATTCCAAGATTTACCTGTTGATATTTGTTTAATTTGACCAAATGTTACACTTCTTGGATCATAATCAACTTCAAAATCATCATCTAATGCTAAAGCTGCCATAGCTAAATATGGAACAGTAATCGCAACAGCCATTTTGCCAATAGCCACTTTTTTTAATTCAGGAGATAAACTAGCATAATAACCTTTTCTTCCTAATACTTTATTATACGCATCACCTATACCTAGTAGATTCAATGTAGAACTAATCATCTTTGGGGCCCAAGTTAATGATGATAAAGTTTTTAACCAACCTGTTTTAAATTCTTCAGATAATTCGCCTCTAGAAGTCATTTCATTTGCCACCCTTGCAGCGTCTTTAAATTCTTTTTCATGAGTTTCGATAGTTTTACCTTGCGCTTCTAAATGACTTACGCTTTCTAAAAACAACTTTAATCTTACGTAGTTACCAGCAGCAATTGCAATTCTTTCAAAAGGAGCTTTTATAATTGTACCTAAAGAATATTTTTTTCCTTTAATTTCTACACTTCTTTCCAAAAAGTCTGTACCACCTAATTGTTCTTCTCTTAAAGTTTCTCTTAAAGTTTGTGGATCTAAAATATCTAAACCAGAAACTTCAATTAAATTTGCAAGTTCTTTGTTTTCAAAAATCTGAACAATTTCTTTTCTAAACTTACCTTCATTAAAAATAACTTTTCTTTGCTCATTTAAAACTTTTGGTAACAATAATGGATTAGACCATATTGCAGGGCCAAGTTGTATGAATATAAATGAGTTATCCAAAGTGGCTTTAATAGCAGATAAAGTATTTTTAAATTCAGGCCACCATTTTTTTATTAATTTTTCTCTAATTGTTAACCCTTTTAATTCGTCTTTAGCTAAAGAAACTTCAAATTCATGTTTTTTATCAGTTAATTCTTTAACAGACTGAAGATACGCATCATATTCTTTAGGATACTTCTTTTTAAATTCAGGATTTTCTAAAAACGATGGAGTCCTAATTGCTTTTTCAAAATCTCCTTTTTGAATTTTTTCATCAAGTTCTTTGATTTTTTCAAGATTTTTTTCTTTTAAAGAATTGATTTTTGATAAATCGTAAAAACCAACTTCTTTCTTTAAATCTCTTAATTCATTTCTTAACTGAGTAATTCTTTGATTTTGTTCAATTTTAGCTTTTTCACTAGTTGGCATATTGCCAGCCATTATATCCTCAATTTTAGCAATTAATTCAGCTTCTTTTTTTAATTCAGCTTTTTTAAATTGCAATTGACTTAACAATGGCTTTTCTTTTTTATACCTACCTGCTATTACATCAAATATATCTTTTTCAGACAACCCATCAATTTCATTTCTTAAATCAACATAAATGCGACTTACGATTTCTTTCAAATCATCAACACCTTCTTCTATGTAAGACGACATCAATTTGCTTACATCAGGTGCGATTGCAACTAGCTGTTGGGCTTTTTTTGTTGGAACAGGGAACGGCAATGCCATTAAAACATCACTAGGCTTGTCTTTATCTTTCCATTTTTGCTTAATAGACTCTATGATAGATTTTCTATCTGCCTTATAGTCTTTTGTTTTTTGATAAGGCTTCCTCTTTGCTTTTTCCTCCTTAAATGCATTTTCAGCAAGCAATTGTGTATTTAATTCATCATTAATTTCTAATTTAGCCTCTACATCTTCTTCCTTTTTCTTTACTTCTTCATATTGCTTTTTAACTTGCTCTCTTTGTTTTTCAGTAAGCTCGTCAACATTATTAGCTTCCATTTTAGATATTACAAAATCAGCAAGAGTTTCTCTTGGATCTGCAACATCTGCCAAAGACCTTAATGCTCTACCCGCTTGAGAGTTAGCTATGTCATTTAATTGAGTGTATTTAATGAGCTTTTTTTCTAATTCTGCGCTTGGATTAGCAAGATAATCTTGCTTTAGTTTAGCAACATAGATTTTTCTGATTTGATTTTCAACAGGTGTTGGCACTTCGCCTTTCTGCATTCTATCAAGCAATTTGTCTACATTATAACCTTTTTTAAGCATACGAATAGCTTCGTCAGTCCACTTTTCAAATGATTGCTTTTCTGACTCGTATTCTGGTAAACCTAATAATAATCTTCTATCTTCATTTGCAGCAATTGTTATCGCCCCATTCCACCCTTTCTTGTCGCCTTCCTTAACATCTTCGGGCTGTGCATCTTCACCTTCTCCGGTAGCTTCATCCCCTTCGACTCTTGGTTCCACTCGTTTACGTTCACCCCTTGCTTCTCTAGTTTTTCTCGGTTGGCTTGGAAGTACTTCCTCTGCGCTTCGCTTTTGTATGGCATCTCTTATATTTTTAAGTGTTTGTAAATCATAATCTGCTTTAATTAATTTAACCATATCATCCACCTCAAAATCATCTATTGCTCTCTTATTAGCTTCTCCTCTTACTTTGCCTTTTACAAAGTCTTTCTTTTTCTTCATAGATCTGACTGCTTGGAACTTATCCAAATCATTCTCAACTCCTAAAATTTCTTTTACAGCCATTTTAGAGAATTCTTCAAATGTTAAATTTTGGAATTGTTCTTCAGTTAAATCTTTAAATCCAGTTAAGCTCTTTATTTTATTCCATAAAGTTTTTAACCAATCTTTAAAAGCATCTTTCTTAGACTCTACAACAAATTGCGCACCTTTATCACCAATAGCCATAGCTAAGGCTTCGTGCTTAAAGTATTCTTCTTTCTCTTGCTCTGTGCCTAATTTAGCAGCTTGCTCTTGATAGAACTTGCTGTTTTTAGCTTTTTGTAGATATGGTGATTTCTCTACCAATTCCATACCTTTTGCATAAACATTATAATCATTATTCTTAACCCATTCTGTCCAAATATGCCCAGCTTCGTGAATAATTGTATTTGGGTTTAATTTTTCTCCATTCAAATACATTCTGTTTGCAAAAGAAAAACCTAATATATCAGCACCACTTGGATTAGCCATAAATAAAGGCAAGCCTACTTCTACTTGGGCTTTTAATTCAGGAGTAACATCTATAGAATATTGAATTGATGCTTTTTTAGCTTTCAATCGTTTTTCCATAGATTGAATTTTGTTTTCAACTGCTTTTTTATTATCTAAAACCTCTGCTTTATTTATAGAATATCTTTCTCCTCTTTCATTTTCATATACACCTTGTTCTTTTTCACCTAAAAAATCCAACTCATTATTAAAATCGGAAAGCATTCTTCTGTATCTATTAATATCGCTATTTTCCTTACCCTCGTCTACCAAATTTAATTTAATGATTGAAGGCTCTTGTTTAAATAATTTTTTAGCAAGATTCCCAATAATGCCTAAATTATTTTCAGATGGTGATCCATAAAATCCTTTCATTCCGCTTCCGCCAATAGTTAAAGAATCTCCCTCAAAAATTTGATCATTATCGCCTGTTTTTATTTTTTGAGCCATGTCTTTACCAACTATATCTTCCAATCCAACATCTTTTCCAGATATATAAACTTTTGAATTGTCAGTAGGAAGCAATCCTTCAAAAACAACTTGACCATTTTTATAAGCAACTATCTCAACTCTATCTACCGCATCGTATCTTTTTGACTCTATTTTATCAACTTGTTTTCTAATATTATCCTCATACCTTTCTACTTGCTGTGCGCCTGTTGTCCATGAAATTTTATCTGCCCCTATGTTAACAGCTTCTTTTAATGCAACTTTTAAGCCTAATTTTGTCCAATCGTTTGTATTTGATATAAATGGAGCAGATGGAACAGTGTTTTCATATCTTGAGGCAAGTATTCTAGCTTCCCCGACTAAATCATTAGGATATTTTCTAATTAACAATGGCTTATCGTCTATATAAGCATCACTTTCGGCATAAACCTTATTATCTTTTATTATATAACCTAAATCTTTTAATTTTTTTGCTAATTCAGGCAATTCTTCATCAGTACCCAATTTTCTAGCTTCCTGTCCCCAATCACTTTGAACTTCTTCTAAAAACAAAATTTTATTCTTTTTGTCATCAATTCTAGTATTCATTCTTAAATGAACTAAAATATTAGCTTCATCAAAATGACCAAATTTCTTATACTCTCTTTGATCATCAAGTTTTTTAAATTCTTCTCTAACCTTTCCTTGCTCGCTTTGTCTTAATTTTACATAATTATCATTAAATAATTTTTGAGCTAATGACTCATATTTGCCTACCTCACGCCATTCGTCAATAATTCTCTTTTTTTCATCATCATTTAATTTTGAAAATTTATCTTCGGTATATCCCAATGACTTATAATAATCAACCCTTCCGACACCTTCGATTTCTTTATTTGGCTTAGTAATTAATATTTCTGTATAATCTTTAGAATCACCTTCTAATTGATACATAGAAAACTTGGTTGGAGCAAGTATGCCGCCTTCCCCTTCCATACTTAACTCTAACACTTCATGTCTACTAGTATATCTATGACTATCTTCCCAATACTTATCTGCAAGTTTTTGATCCCCCCTTTGCTGTGCTGTTCTTGCAAGTTTTTCTGATTTTTTTTGTAAATCAATCAAATCTTTTGATGTGCTTTTATCTCTAATATTTAATAAAGTTAAATACTCATCATAAGAACCTGATTCAATATCCTCCATTGCTCCAGTTGGATATTCAGCATCTAATTTTTCAAGAATTTTTAATCTTTCATTTTGCTCCTTTGTTAGCCCTTCTGATTTACCCTTTACTATCTCATTTATTTCTATTTGGTTATCTTGTAGCCAATTTTTAATTTCTTCTTTAGTTAAGCTACCCTCTTGTTGACTTAACCAATCAGAAAGACCTGTCCACCTAGCTTCTTCCCCTCTTAATTTATCTAACCATTGTTTAGCAGGCATTTTATCCTGTTTCATTTGGTTGATTTGCAATTCTAATGGGCTATAAAATCCATTTACAATGCTTGCATCAACTGGCTTAGCTGTTACGTTTTGGCCATTTGGCAAAGTTGCTTGGAATGATACTCTGCCACCTGTTTCAGCTACATTTTTAGCCTTTGCATCTAATGCTTTACCATCTTTTGCAATAAATGGCTTTTGAGCTTCCTTGCCAAACATTTTGCCAAATGCATTACCTACTCTGCCCAATAATCCTGATTTAACTTCTGTTACAGCCGCTTCTGCGGTAGTTGTATATTCGTTATAAGCATCTTCAATAGTTTGTCTTAGTTTCTTTGTATTGTAACCAAGTTCTTTTGCTATTGCTTTTTTGATTTCAGATAAAGACGTGGTACCATCATCAATATAATCTTTTACTATATCTTGCATTGCTGCTACTTCTTCTGTTGTAGCTTCTTGTACTGCAAATGGAGGTTCTTCCATTCCTTCAATATCCATATCTTCTTCAAATGGAACAAATCCGCCTTCAAGTTGAACTGGAGCCATTTCCTCGCCTTCTTCAATACCTTTTCTTTCTTCAAATGCTAATTGCTGTTCTTCCATTGACTTCCCTTTCAATCCGCCTTCATGTTGAATCAATGCTCTTGCAGCATCAGCTCTTGTAGGGTATTCTGAAATCAACGCTTCCAATTCATCCTTAATATCTCTTGTAGTTATTCTATCTTCTAAACCTTCTGGTAAATTATTCCAAATATCACCTACTACTTCATCAATACCTTTTACTAAGCCATTTTTACCTACCTTTTCATCACCCTCTTTTTCAGCAACATAATCTCTTTTTGCTATTTCTTCAGGAGTAACTTCCTTCACATTTAACCTTGCTCGTCTGCCTCCAAACAAATCTTTAATTGAATTCCAATCTAATGCATCCGGACTTTGGTTCATCCATGACAAAGCAAACCCTCTTGCATCTGTTGGTGCAATTTTAGCAGCTTCCTGTCTGTTAACTCTTTTTTGAGCTGCGGTTACACCACTTACTGAAACCTCTTTAGGTTGTGGCGCAAACTTAGTTTTAAATGATTCTAGCTTAGACTTCACCTCTGGTTTTACTTCAGTTGGTGCAAATTCTTCGGTTACTACTGTTTCTGCAACTTCAGGAGCTACATTGGCTTCTGGCATAATTACAGCAGCACCTTTCCCTTGTTGCTCTGGACTAATTACAGTTGTTTCAGCAGGTACATTCTCCTCTGGCATAATTACAGCAGGTCTTGTTGGCTCAACTACTTCAGGAGCTACGTTTTCTTCTGGCATAATAACAGCAGGTGCTGTATCAACTGATTCTTTTGCCTTTCTATCATCTTCTTCTCTAATAGACTTTGCTAAATCGTATGTTTCCTTATTTATAGGCGTTTCGTTGCCTTCAGAATCTACTTTAAAGTACATTCCTCTTTTCTCTTTATATTCAGGTTTTTTGCCGCTTACAATGCCTTCTAGATAATCATTTGTTTCGTCTATCTTAGCTTGAATTAAATCAATTTGATCTTGCTTTTCTTTTCTGAATACAGGATCTAAAGTGGTTAATTCATCGTATGCTTGTTGCTTTCTTGCATTTAACGCTTCTCTTTGCTCAATACCACCTATAATTCTATATTTGTCTTGAGGGCTTACTGTTGTTGGTATTTTACCCGCAATTTCGGCGTATTGCTGCGCAGTAATATTTGCAGCTTGTGCTTCTTGTGGGGTAATGTTACCTTCCTCTACTTGCTTGCTAATTTCGTCTTGTATTTTAGTAATATCTGAAACAACCTTTTTGTTTCCAGTTGCAGCATTAAATTCTGCTTCAGAAACTTCTGTGTCATTAACAAAATATTTTTTACCAGCCTTTGCTACCTCATCTCTTATTGCTTTATTGGTATTTTGGAATACACCAACCCCACCCCCAGCAACACTACCAAAGGCGGCACCGCCAATACTTGCATTTATTATATTTTTACCAAGATTCGCAATTATATCTTCTTCATTGAAAACATCTTTATCAACTATTTTATTAGTCAATAATTTAATTCCTTCTTGAGCTGCTGTTTGAGTACCTTCTGTTGTACCTTCTGTTGCAACACCTGCGACTGCTTTAATGCCCACCCTTTTTGCTTGATTAGCAAATGTGCTTGCTTTTTTAAATGCAGCTTCCTCAATATCTTTTGCTGTTGCCTTAATTCCTTTCTTTACAAATTCATCTGTAATTTCATTTGCAATTTTTTGCTTTGCAGCCTTTCCTAACCCAGTATTTTTTAATATTAAATCTAATGAAACTTTTTCCAATGCAGCTTGCACTGCTGCCTGAGTAAAGATATATGTAGCTTTTTGCGCTTCATTAAGTTTTTTACCAGAATCCGATTGATTTATTTCATTTGCAGCATCGCTTATAGATTGAGCAACAAAAGAAGATCCATAAGTTAAAGATCCCAAAACCATATCTAATGCTTGAGATGGAGCTGTAAAAGCTAATGCTTTAAAATCATCTGCATCTACGCCACTAAGCAAACCACCGCCGGGCTTTGGAGTAAAATCATATTTACCCATAGATTCCTCATATTGCTTAGATGCTTTTTCGGATCTCGCTTTTTCAACAAATTGTTCTGTTTTTTGTCTTGTATTTTCAGCTGATGCTAGTCTTGTAATAGTAGCTTCAGGTCGCCCACCCAAAAAAACTTCACCCGCATACGCAGCCCCCCCGGCTAATCTTTTTACACTACCAACTAAGGTGTTGTATATTCCTGCGGCTAAGTTTTCGTCTTTTTGTGTATCTTTTTTAACAGCAGAAGCTATTGGGCTTTGAGCCATAGCTAATCCTTCCTGAAACTTATCTTGAGATGGTAATGGTGTAACCGAAAATCCTAAACGTGTAGATTCTTTTTTTTTTAAATCATCACCAAAAACTTCGCTAGGAGTTGGCACTTTTTTAGATCCAAAAACTTCGTTAGGAGTAGGAATTTTTCTTGGTTGATTTTCATCAAATTGCTCTAAAGCCATGTTAATAATTGTTTATCAAATATACGATATTATTGATTATTTAGCCTTTTTATATCGGCATCAGACCACCCAGCATTTTTTAATTCTTTATAAGAATAAGACATCCCTTTTATTTTATATTTAGTTTCGGTACTTACTTTCCCATCATCTTTTAAAACTTCTTTTTTTGCCTCTGCCGTAGGCTGCCCGGCTAAATTAACATCTTTTTTATTTAAAGGAGCAATAAAATTGCCAGACATTACATCAACTATGGATATATCTCCTTCTTTGTTCTTTTTAAGTGCTAAAGTGCCTTGACTATATTCTTTTACTCCGGTAACATCTCTAGCAATGTCGATGATTATTTTTTGTGTTTCTGAAGGTAATTTATTTACCGGAGATGCAAAACCTTCTTTGGTATTTGCTACTATATTTTCAATACTAGACCATCTGTCTACTGGCATTACCTTTTGCTCTGTGTTTACATTTACATTTGTAATTGGCGCACGAGTGCTTCCTGTTGCGTAAAATTGACTTTGATCCAATGCACTCAACTTATCATATAATACATTTCTTTTGGCGTATTCCTTTTCTTTAAAATTAAACGTATCATAATCCGGAAACTTATCTCTTGTTGCTTGTATTAATTCAAGATTTGTTTTTGGTTCTTGTGAGAATCTATCATACACCTCTGTATCAATTATTTTAAATGGATCTCTTGAAGATGAAGGTATTGCAATTGCTGGAACGGTAGATGCTTTTATTTCTAATGAAGGCTGCAAACCCTTTTGCAAAAATCCGCCCGGAGCTTGCTCTGGTGTAAAAGTAGGTTTTTTCCAAAAAGGAATTGTAGCTTCAAATTTAACATTTTCTGTTGGCGTTCCTACAAACACAGATGATTTCTCCATTCCTTTAGGAGCTGTGATAGCTTCTGTTAAATTTTTACCACCTCTGATATATTTACTTAGATAGTCTGGATTTGAAAGATTTGTTACTAAATCAGATTGTTGAACTTCTATTGGATTAACAAAAGTTGTTCCGTCTTTTAATCTTCTATTTGTTACATCTTTTCTATAATCAGTAAGTAATGCAGTTGCATCTAATTCCGGAAATTCTGTTTTTAATCTCTTTAATCCATTTTCAAAAATTTCACCTTCCATTTTCAATGCATTCATTCCTTCTGTTGTAGATGATATTTCCTTATTAACTCCCTCCATTATATCAGCTAGTCCAGCTTTTCCTTCTTTAGCTAAATTAATATATTTAGTTTTAATTTCATTTGCTGTTCTATTACCAATAGCATTAGCAACATCATTAGCTGTTTGATATTTAGACAAGTCAGACATTTCTTGTATAGTTTGCATTTTTCTATACATTTGAGCTTCATCTCTTTCTGCTTTTCTCTCAGCCATCTCTTGCTCTCGCAATGCTCTATCAGCCATTTTTTCTGTCTGTCTTTCTATTTGCTGCGTGGCAGACTCAAGTGCTTGTCCGGGAGCTTGAAAGATATTTGGAAGCGTTACCGCATAACTACCTAAATTTCCGTTTGCCATTTTTTATATTTTTTATACTCCAAATTGTTTTTGCAAAAAAGCCTTTCTCAACATTTCATTATATGCACTTTGGTTTGCATTTGCTTCTTGCGCATTTTGATAACTACCATATTGCATTAATCCTCCCGCAATGTCGCTTGCTCCACCAAATATATTACTAATACCAGATTGGCGTAATGCATTTTGTGCATTTGCATCAAATTGGAATTTCATCATTTTATTTTGTTGCACCTTATCGCCTTCTCCAATAGACATGGCGTATGCTCTACTTAAATTATCAAACATACCCATTTTTTGCTGACCTTCTTGTGCTGCAAGATTTGATAACGCTGCATTAGTTGCACCTTGAGATCCAGCACCTAGTGCTAACAATGTTGCAGAATCAGTTGCACCTCTTTGACCTGCTGCTAATTGATTTGCTTGAGCTGCTTGAATATTAGCTTGAGCTTGACTCATGCCCGGCGTTCTGCCATAAAACAATTGTTGAGCTGCACCTAAATTTTGTCTAGCTAAAGGGTTCTCTTTATATTCTGCAAATTGAGGATTTATTTGGTTAGCCTTATTCATCTGGCTCATGCCAAATATCCCCTTGCCTAGCGCAGTAACTCCGCTTATTATGGCTCCGGCTGTCATTGGATCTATCATACTGATAATTTATTTAAAATTAATACTTTTATTGATTACCTAAAATAAAATTTTGGCCTCTTGAAAGGTTAAATCCTACATCTACAAAATTAACGTAAATAATTGAATCATAAGACTGCCATTCAGCCATTATTTGAGGAATCTGAGAAAGAATTACATCCCCATTTAACATCTTCTGATCTGGCGTACCTGTGGCGTTTGGAGATAGTCTATCTCTTAAAAACCTTCCATAGAAGATGCCCTCTTGGCTAACGAAATCCGATTCTGTCAAGTCTGTAATTTGCGTATTTGGAAGTGTAGTGTACAAAACTGTATAATCTGGAGCTTGATTGCCCTCAACCACCAATTCTGCCATATCCTTCAATCCACTTAAAGGCTTATTAACCACCCAACATATTCTTACAGGATATTGAGTGCCAAACCAAGTGTTCCACGTGGAAGTATTGGTATTGAACTCATATAAAGCCCCGTTTTTAAACCCGAACATTCTGTTTTCAAAATATTCGTATTGTTCAGCTATAAACTGATAATCGCTTTTCCATTGATTATCCTGCAAATGAAATACTACTGTCTTAGCTAAACTATCCGACATATCAAATCTATTTATGATAGAACTTGCGTATGATGGAACAGTTGCATAACTTGGTAATGTATCTGCATAGTTCTGATAAATCAATCCCGGCAATGATATCCCAAATTCTTTATGGAATGGATCAATGTAAGTCGGGATATGATGGAATCCATTTATATTATCTAGGTTATTAGAATTTGCTGCTAAATAACCTTTTGCATAGTTTTTAAATAGCCTTTCCATTTTGAAAGAACTAATTGGGAATACCCCATTTGAGCTATATTGAGCTACTTGTCCATTATTAAGGTCGTACCAAAAGATTACACCAAGATACTCAACTACCGTTTCTGGTTGCGTTGTGCCTAACATACCTTTTAACACATTAATAGTACCTATAACAGCTACGTCTTGAGCTAAGAAAGCATTTTGTGATGCTCCAACCACTTGAACCTCACCAAGATAGCAAGATGCTGTTTGAAAAGAACCAATAGCCAACATAACAACCCCTTGCTCTGTTGTTTTAGATGCAAGTTGTAATTTTTGTATGCTACCCATACCAAGTGGTACAGTTTTAAAATTTAAAACCTCAAATGTGCTTAACCCATTATTAGATGTTCCAGTAGTAAATACATTAGAATATCTTATTTCATATTCATTCCTAGCTTGACCTAAATTAGTTATAAAATTAGGCCATCCAGAATTTGTATTCCAATATTGCCATACTTTATCAAATGGCGACATATTCTCAGTAAAATAATTTGTGCTAGCACCGTCAATTCTTTGTAAAATATAAACATCACCAATTAATTGACCATTTATAGTACTGTATTGTCTATTTGATGCAGTAGGATTATTTATTTCATAAACTTGACTTACCTCATAATAAGGCTCTTGTGTAGAGCTTTTTTTAGGGGTATATAGTTCTATTACTTTATAATCCGTAGTAGAAACAGTTCCAAGATCAAACGCTTCTACTAATACATATTCCCCATCTTGACCTATTACTTGTACATTATAACTTGCGCTTGTGTCTGTTATCCTGCACATATCGCCTTCTTTGTAATTGTATCCTAATCCAATAGATGTTAAACTTGAAATATTTAAACCAATAGCAAAAATACCTATTGAATATGTATTACCATAAGTATATCCTCCTCCAGAAGCAACATCTTGTTTTGTTGCATATTGAATTCCATTTGTAGCTATTTGTACAAAATCAGATTGTATTAAATTTTTGGTTTGAACTATTTGGTAGTAATACGCCCAATCTGGTATTTCATTTTGAGCATTTGCATTACTTAATGTCCAATTTAAATATTGAATAAAAGATGTTTGATCGTCTGTCAAATTGGGCAAAGTGTAATTAATTACCTTATCAACTACACCAGATCTTCTTCTAAATCTATCATAAAATACAATTGATATATTATATGTAGCACTGCTTTTAAATACTGTTTGCGCACTAAATGCGGTTACATTATTTTCAATAGTAACATAATAAGATGGAGTTGATCCAGAAGTAAATGTAAACGTAGGATTACCAAAATAAGGATAATACCAATCATAGTTTGTATTTGCAGGGCTGTAATTAGCCGCATACCATGTTAAGAAATTACCTTCATAGGCAAATTCTCCATCCGCATCGGATAAATCTAATGTTGCGGGAAAGCTATTATAATAACTATTTTTATATGCATTATAAAAGTAAACAGTGTTTACCTCTCCAGCAGCATAGAGATACCCTACAACCTCAGATCTTATATCTCCTGTATCGTATTTATTTCTAATAGCAATACTATATGTTTTTACAACTGATATAAAACTATTACTTGATGGAGTAGTTGATGAAGTAGATGAAATGGCTAAACTTGTGGTTAATGGAGTATTATAACCTGCTAAATTGTTTGCTAAAAATAACCTAGCTGTTGCTGTTTCTAATGTTGTACTTTTTAATGGTACTAAATCATATGGAATAGAAGATTCACTTGAACTTAAAGGGATACCAACTATATCATTATAAAAATCAAATTCAAGTTGATTTGTTCCTTCATTGTGTTCAAATATATCTAAGGCATCAGCCGGATTGTTTCTGTCAAATGTTTTTACAATATAAATAACATTAGTAACAACATCCTTAGCGCATATATTAATTTTTTCAATTTCACTTTCTATATATTCCGAAAAAGGCACGCTGCACGCTATGTAATTGTTTGTTTCGCCCGGCGTATTAAAATTCATTAAATTACTAAAAGCAGATAGCCTAGATCTTTCATTATCTACAAAATCATAAAAATAACACATTTGAAATGCAGAATTTTCAATAAAATTATTATCAAAACCCGCATCTACGGCTTTATTTACATTTAGTGCATAATAAGGAGGACGTCTAATTATTGTAAAAGTAGTATATGGGATGCCGCCAGATGGAATTTCATACGCTGTTTCGTTTGTAGAATATCCCGCTTGGTTGGTCTTAATCCCTTTATCAATGTTGATTTTCTTGGGTTCATTGTAATTGTCTGACCAATACAACACCCCATTTATTACCTTACAATTGCGATCTATCCTGTAATCCTTATTAAAATTTAATCCACCTTCTATTTGGCTATCATAAATAACAGCATAAGTAAGGTTGGCTACCATATCAAAACAATAAATACCATGATCACCCATAGTATTATAAACAAACCATAATAATCTTTGATTTTCAATGTCTATACAACTACCAATAGCCATGTTCACTCCATATGGAGGATAAACAGCTTGTGGTATTGAAGTAGTACCCGGCACTCCTTCGACTCTATTATTTCTCCCGTATTGAGTTACCCCAACCCTTCCGTTCATTACTCTCAAATACTGAGCATCTTCAATTAAGTGCAATGAATCGTCTTGATTCGCACCTCCAATAAAAATTTTCTTGTTTCTAATCATTTTAATTAGCTTTTTGGTGCGCCCATTGTGTTCTTTTGTACAATTCTCTTAATTCTTTCAACACTCCAATCTGATTTTCTAGCTCTTAGTATTTTTCTTTCTTTAATGTAACCATTTTCAGCTAATTGCTTTTCTCCCATGTTGTAAGTTCTATTATGCAGTTTCATTTGATAATCAATATAAGCCTGAATAGTTCTTATTGCATAAGGATCTATTTGAGATGCCGCATCTGCTGATTGTCCATCAGAAACATATTGTAAAACTATATTATCAACATAAAATTTTTGGTCTAATTGTATTTGATTTCTTTCTTTAAATACTTGAAATGTATCTTCTTGATACCCTGCACCTAAACCAAAAAATCTACCAATGTTTTCACCATAATCATTATAGTGAACAGTAAACCACTGAGCATACGGCAATGCGCCATAGTACAATTGTGATTGATTTGAATCAGGAGGAACAACGCTATCACTCCAATCTTGTTCTGCAAAGTTTTGATTTACATCTAAACTCGTCAAAGGGTTTAAAGTATTAGTTGGCACAAGTGGTCTAATTCTTTGACCTATCATAACGCCAACAGTTACATAATCTTGATAATCTTCTGGTAATGAAGCTGCATTTATAGTCTGATCAACAGGTAAAATTTTTGTATTGATAATACGAAGGTCATCAAATGTTAATTCACGCAAGCAATCAGCAGCGTAAACCATAAATTGCATATACCAATGTAAAGGATATCCTTTTTTTAATAAATAATTCTTTACTATATAATCTAAACTTGCTGTTGTCATTTTTACATATTTTTATTTTCGCTGTAACTATTTACAATTCCGCTTTCAGGAACAATTGGAGCAAATTTAGCAAAAACTTTCTCTATAATTTCCTCCTCCATATTTGCAGGTATCGGCAATGGATCAGTATTTGAATATAATGAAATATCCATAACTACTAAATACATATTTACTGTATTAACATCTAAAAGCGTAATATCTTTAGAAAAGATTATTTGATTTTTTCTAACCTCGTAATATACGCTTCCCAACAAATCGTTTAATAATTTATCGGCTTTTAATAAAGCTCCTTGACCCAATGGAACTGGTATAAAATCAATATCTTCGGAATTTACTACTCTGTAAATCCCCATATTTCTAGGTAAAGAAATAGGAACTATTGGCAAATCTGCTTTAGCCTTATCTCCATAAGAATCAACAGCTACATCTTCGTAAAAAGCAATCATTAAATTATCCGGAACAGTTTCACCTGTTGGTAAAGTTGCACTATAATATTGTGTTTGAAACATGGTATTAATAACCTGTTCAATTGCTTTTACCACATCTTCCATTTGAACAGATTGAGCTACATCTCTGTAACCTCCTGCTAATCTTAGCAAAACCTGCTCGGCCATTAAAAATTTAGTACTATTAGCCATTTTTATTTAGTTTCTTGTGTTTGTAATTGAGCAAACTGCTGAATGTCTTGTTCAGCCATATTAATACCCCAAAATTTCAATGCGCGCGCTATGATGTTGTTTATATAAACATCTGTAAATTCTAATTGCGTGCTAGTGTTTGGATCATAAGTTATAGTTCTACCTGTTTGAGTATATCCCAAAACAGGTGCATTTGGTCTACGTAGATAATTATAAAAACCTGTTTGAGTTGACTGAGGATATAACTGAAATCCAACAGAAGTGTCTTTTGCAATTGGCTTAGATGTTGATACTGGTCTTAATTGACTTGTTAACGCAAAAGGCAACTCATCTTCATTTACAAATCTAACAGCATTAATTGTGCTTCCTGTAACTGTATACGGGTTACCGATCATATGCAAATAGTCAGATGCAAATGTTATTTGTCCATCTGATGCAGAAGTAAATTGAACTTGTGATCTTAATTTTCTTATCGCATCATGCAATATTTGAGTAGCACCGTAGCCCGCAAACCAATCTTCGGTTGCTTCAAGCTGTGCGTTATCAATAGTCTGCATCGCTTCAGGAATAGTAATAAATACTCCTCTTTCTTTCCTTACGATAAAGACTAAGAAATTATATACATCATTAATGTTGTACGCCATTGTTTGTTTCCTCCCAAATTCCTAAAGCTCGATAGGATTTTATTAAATAATATTGTTTATTTTGATATTCATACTTTTCAAGAAATTGAGGCTCAAAACCAACTACATCGCCCTTTTTCAAATCAACACCATCTGGAACAGATAAAACTTTTGCCCTATCTCCCAACCTCACCTTTGCTTCAATTGTATCAACAACACCCATTTGTTGAATTACATCTTTTGGAATCTCTACATCAATTGGTTCAAGTATTATTCTATTTCCAACAGTTGTTAATTCATCATTTTCAATTTTAGCAAAGATATCTCTATAATCTGCTTTCCAAACATCTTTTTTACCAGTGTCTAATAAGTTTTTAAAAAAGAATGACTGCGTGCTACCAAAATTAAATTGAGATTTCCATCTACTTATATCATGTTCAGAACCTTGACACCCGTCAATAAAGTTACCTCTTTTATCATGATACGTTCCAACCCATATGTGTGTTATCTTTCCCGGCATAGCCACCACTAATAAAGATTCTCCTTTTCCATTTTGAAACTTTTGATAATAGGGACTATCTTTTGTTATTTCCGTAAAGTACTCACCATCAGATTCAAATTTTCTTTCAGCAACAACAGAATAATCAAACAACACCTTATCGCCTTCTTTAAGTTTAGAAACCACTTTTGCTTCATTTCCTTTTGGATTTTTTGGCAAAGTGTATACCTCACCTACAACAGTGGCGTTCCATTCTGGACGATAAGATCCGTCTAAATATAATTCTAAATCACCCAATTTGATTGTATCTTGAATTGGCTTATCTAGACTTAGAAATATATGATTAATTGGCTTTGCTTTCATTATTGGCATAAAATTAAGTTTTTTTTAAGTATTAAAATTAAAAATGCCCTCATTTTTTGAAGGCATTTAAAAATTAGACTATTGCGTCTATATAAGTTTCATCGGGAATCAATCGGTAATTTACTCCATCGACCTCAATATCTACCCCTACCGTATGGGCGAACATAATCCTGTCATCTACTGAAACCAACAAAACCTCATTGCCAATTCCAGCTACAACTCCTGTTGCAAAATCGTTTTGGATAGAATCCGGCAAGATGATGCCCGCTTCGGTTTGTTTTTTACTTTCGTCTAATTTTACTAGTACTCTTTTGTTTAAAGGCTTGAATTTCATTTAATTTAATTTTTATTTTTGATGTAATCTAACATTTTTTTAATTCCTTCTCTATTTTCTGGCTTGTTTTTATCAAGTTTGTAGTCATACCACATAACATAGTTGCCAAATTGGTCTACACTTTCTCTTTTTATTCGTGTAACTGTACAACAAAAAGGTTTCTCTATTTCTCTTGTCATTTCCCTTGCAGGGTTGCTATATCCGGTTAATTTTATAGAATTTAACACATTTATAACATCTCCTTTTAATAAGGATTTAATTAATGCAGTTTTTTTATTCATATTAAGATATTAATTTAAATGATAGAATACAATAATCTGATTTTAAGCCATTTACATTCTTATCAACAGACGTAATTGTTAATAATAATTCGCTTTTTGTATTAGTGGCATCTTGCAAAACAAGAGTATCGCCATGATCATATGGTCTTACGTTTTTTACTAAAATGTAGTTTTTAACAACATTTTCAACTTGTTTAAAATAATCTGGAGCCACTTCCATTAAATGTGTCATTTGTTTTTATTTATTTGTTTTTAAAATAATTCTTATCGTATGATCCGCCATCCATTTTGTTTGGCAATACGATGATGTCGGTGTCATAAAAGTTCCTGACGATGCCGCTGTCGTGTAATACAACTTTCCAAACAGTGTTGAGTTCTGATCCGTAGTCAATCCATGCGATTGCTTTGCCATATCCGAGTGGAGTTTCGACATATATTACGTTATTTAATTCGTGAATATGCATTAGAATGAAGGTATATCGTTTGTTTCAAATCCATTAGGCTGCGTTAAAAAATCTTGTCCTGTTCCTTGTGTTTTTAAACTTGACAATAAGTTTAATGAAGCAACTCTTATTTGTAATTGTGGTATTACCTCATTATTTTTATTTGTATAAGTTTTTGCTTCAGGAGAACCTTCTAAATAAACCTGTGTTCCCTTTTTTAAATACATAGCCACATTTACTCTGTCTGTCCAATACGCAGCACTAACCCATACTGATTTATCTACTTCAATTCCGTCTTTGTTTTTATACTTTTCAGAATGTGCTACTGAAAAATTAATAACTGTTTTGCCATTTACGGTATTGACTATTGCGTCTTGACCTAAATAGCCGATTACTTGCATTTTAATCATTGTTTATTGTTTATTGTTAAAAAATTATTTCTTCTCCGTTTTCATCATTATAAGGCACCCAACCTTGCTGTAATTCTCTTGTAGATTCGGTTTTAAAAGTTATATTTTTTTCATTCATAACCTTTTGCATAGGGTCTGAACCATTAAAAAAGAATCTTCTAGTTTTAAATAGCATTTCAAATACAAAAAAACCTTTTTTACCGACAACTTTTTGTCTACGAATTTTTTTACTATGAAATTCGCAAGTTGGATTTTGTGGATCGGTTTGTCCAAATGGTCTATGATAAACTAAAATATTATCTAGTTTATTATTCCATAATGCTCCATCAGCAATGTCAAAAACATCGGGACAAGGATAGTTTCCATCTGTTGCTTTTTGCATTTTAACAGGATGCGCAATTATCCAAAAGTAAACATTATTTGTTTGTGAAAATCTAGAAAATAAAGACAAAACCCATTCAAGATATTTATCCCTTCCACCAAAATTTTGATAATTATTTGCTAGCTGATTGAATGGATCAATATCAACACCATCAACATTTTCTTTAACAATTAATTGCAAGAAAACTTCCATAATATACTGCGGTGTAGGTGTTACATTTTTTGGATAAACATAGAAAATGTGCTTGCAAACGAAATCGTATGTGTATTCATAAATTTGTCTTGAAGGTCTGTTTGGATTTGCAGGAGTGCAATCACAACCAAGTAAAATCTCTACAAAATCGTGATAATATTCTTCTGGTGGATTATCTTCAGGAGAAAATGTAGCAAACTTCTCTCCGTAAAGTAAAATACGCATAGCTTGATACCACTTTTTCCAAGAAGATTTACCATAGTTTCCTATACCTGTTAATACGGTTATTTCACCTTTCTTTGGCTTAAATGCAAAGTCCATTTCTTTTACATTGATGCCGTTTACTGCTGCATAACCTTGCTCATACAATTCAAGTGCTTGTTCTTTTACATCAATTCCATAAATCACATCGTTCAATCTTCCATCTTCATCAATAATCCCATTTTCTACTTTAACTTCTAGCCTAGACGTTTTATCAATTAAAACTTCCTTATCAAATGAAGCACTTCCAAATCTACCTCTATTTGTTCTGTAAGCTGATGAAATAGCATTATCTGATTCCCTTTTTGTAAACTCTGAATTACTTAAAAATTCATTATTAATCATAGAATTAGCGGTAATCTCATCAATTCCATATCGACAACAAGCAGATGCTAATTTGAAGATAAAATTGTTTCTTTCTCCGGTTACAAATGCTTCGTTTTTGTTAGATAGCCAAGTTAAAAGTTTCTTAAAAATCTTATCATCATCATCGGTTTTTTCATAGACAACAATCTTTTCAGTCTTTTTTATGGTTTTAAAAACTTGAGCTTTTTCGTTGATATAAATATCCGGATCATAGCTTTCATAACAAACTCTACTTGGATTGATGCCACTCTTGTCAATATCAGGAAATATATCCTGCAATGCTTGAAAATGCTCTCTATGCTTAGTGCCATCTGCAATTTTAATCAAAGCCTTCAATCCATTACCTGATGGGCTAACCCAACAAGCGTAAACAAATTTATTGCTGATTATATCGGTTTGACGATCCCTCAACTCAAAAATATTATCAAAATCCAAGACTATGTACCCGCTATGCTCAATTAGGTCAGAATCCTTTCTTTCAGCACCAAATTTTCCAGAAAAGCACACAGAGGGCAAATTCTTCTTTAAATTGGCAGATTTTTCTTTATCGATGGTATTCCTTATCTCGGACACAGATAATCGACTCTTGCCCTCCCTAATGCGATTTAAAGCGTATTCTAAAGTTACATAGTTGGGTTCTTTAGAATAAATATTTTTAAATATTGTTATCATGTTGTTCTATGGGTTTAAATGCCTTCCTTTTGTTTTCTAAATCTTGTTCGTACCAACTTTTTTGTCTAACTACCCCACTTGTCGGCTCGCTTTTCAATGCAAACAATCCTTTCCACCCTTTAGCCATAGATTGATTTATGATTTGAATAGCTGTTTGCACATTACTTCCGGACAATTGAACAAGTTCATCAAAAGCAGCTTGTTCGCTTTTTAAAGTTTTATACTTGAACTTGTATTGTGCTTGCTTAAACTCTTTCCAAGAATCCCACGCTTCCTCAATTTCAATTCCTGTAAAAATCATTTTAATTTTTTCAATTTTTCCTTCTTTATCCTTATCCTTATCCATATCCTTAACCATATCCATATCCTTACGTCCTTGTAAGGGGCTTGTAAGGGGCTTATTTTGTATTTTTCTTAAATTGTATTTTTCAAGCAAAAAGATGATACTACTATGCGCTCTATTGTCTGGATTAAGTCCACTAGGGTACTGAAATTCTAAAAAAGAAGGTATAAACCATTTGTGTCCATTATCAAAAATTACAATCTTATCTCCAAAAGATTCAATTGCTTTTGGTAAACATAAAGGTTCGCCTATTCTTATTGAAGCTACCTCTAAATCTACTTGCCACACACCTGCATGATCACAATCATCACAAATGTATAGCCAAAGGAGCTTGTAAGGACCTTGTAAGCCCCTTATGAAAGGTTTTTTCCACTTCTCTGTGTCAGTGAATCTTTTAGCCATTTTAGTCTTATTAATTAATTTGAAAATCTTTGTTTAAAACAGAATTAATCTTTGTTAAATTCTTTTCAGATAAAGCAAAGTGCTTTTGTTTAAATACCGAATATAATGTCGGGTAGGGTATTTCAGTCTTTTCAGACAACCAAGAAAGATTTCTCTCGATTTCATCCAAATGCAGTAAGATCGCATCTCTTGCGTCATAAGTAGTTCGTTTTTCCATAAATTTTAGTTGTTTACAGGACAAAGTAAAAGTATTTATTTCAAATTCCAAAACTTTTTTTTGTTAATAAATTAAATTAATTACTTTTGTTAAAATTATTTTTATGAAAACAATGAAAATATACCTATTAACAGAAAAACAATTAAGAAATGCTATAATAAGCTGGAGTGATTGTCCAATGCAAGATGTTATTGATAGACTAAAACCAATAGAACTACCAAGTGATGAGGAGATAGAGAAAGAACTATTAGAGCATATAAGGGTTTCAACAATAGACACTTATAAATCATTTTACTTTAAAGCTGCTATGTATGGTGCTAAATTGGTAAAAGAACAAATACTTAACCAAAACAAATAACCTATGAAACAATTAACATTTATTTACGAATTGCTAAAGTTTTTTCTAATTAGCGTTCCTTTGGGAATTTGCATTTACTTAACTGCACATTTATATTTTGAAATTAAAAGATTATGCTTAAAATATTTATAAATGAGGAACTCAACAATAATAGTAAAAAAGAAACGTTGTATTAATTGCGGCAGACTTGATTATCATTTTTCTAAAAAAATGTGTAAACAATGCGCTACTATACATTCTACGCAAAAAAGAATGGAAGAATATGAAGAAGATGGAGAAAGTTTTCAAAATTTAGTACAAGATCTTGACCATGTATTTAGCCAATACATAAGATGCAAATATGCAAACAAAGAAGGCATAGTTGAATGTTTTACATCGGGTAAAAAGATTGAATGGACGAAAATTCAAAATGGACACTTTATTCCAAGAGCTAATTTAGGAACAAGGTGGCTTGAGGCAAATTGTAAGCCACAATCGGAACACGATAATGTATTTTTATCTGGTAATTTGGACGTTTATGCTAAAAAATTAGACGAGGAAAGGCCGGGTACGGTAGAATACCTTCAAGAATTAGCAAGACAGGTGGCAAAACCTACAAAAGATGAGCTTAAAAGCCTAATTATTGAATATAGGTCAAAATTAGATTTGGTAAAAAAGAAATTTATAAAATAATTAAAAAAAACAATTAATTTTACACTGTTCTGTGTTTTTTTGTTTAAATTTTAGTTGAAGCCCCTGTTATTTTTATAACGGGGGTTTTTTATAATTTATTTTTAAATCTTGGGTTACTAAATGGATCATATGAGCTTTTCTTTTCTATTTTTTCAATTACAAGCTCGTTTTTTTGCGTTTCTAGTGTTTTAATAGTATTTATCGGCTTTTCTATTTTAATCGAAATTTTAGCCGTTTCTGCGATAATGGGCGCGTTTTTTGATTCTCTGCTAAAATAAACTCTACACTTGTCAGAACAAAACCTTTTTTTGGCTGTTTTGCTTTCCATTTTTTCACCGCAATATTCGCAGTTTTCTTTTTTCTTAATCATGTGTTACGATTTGTTACGCTAAGTTACGATTTGTTACGATAATATCCAAATGTAGCTACATAATCCCCTTAATTCCTTTCTCAATACAAACAACATACCGCATCCACCTGCCTGACTACTACCACTGCCACTGCTACCACATTGAAACCACTAAACCACCCTACAACCCAACCACATCAAGCAATTGCCCGTAACCCAAAACCAAAACCCAAAACCAAAAACCGAACCCCCGTACCTCACATTTGCCCGATTCCCCTGCTCGTTCACCACTCCCCATCTGACGTAGTTACCCCCCGTCCCCCTAAGTGGGTGAGTTTTTAAATTTTTCGCTTACGCGATAGTGTATATGTGGTGCTGGTTTCAGAGGATTGCGTGGTAAAAAAGTTTACTAATAGAAAACCCTTGTACATTTTTTCGTACGATAATGTGTCAGAAAACGCACTTTTTGGTACATATTTATCCCATATAAGTCAAAAAACCCCCACTATGGAAATAGCGAGGGTTAAACCTAAAAAAACCTTATGTACGAACTGCAATACAAAAATAAATAAAAAAATTCAATTAATTTATTTTTTTAATTAAATAATTAAATTTAACTTTGTTATAAATTAACCAAAATGGCAAGACTACCAAATCCAGATTCGGTGCCTAGCAAGTGTGGCGCACTAGAAGTGGAAAAAACAATTGAATTTAAAAATCCGGTTACATCGGTGGCCGTAATGATATCTCATCTAAAAAAAACACAAGAACACCAGAACAAGATCTTTAAGATTAGACATTACAATGCAACTACTTTTGTAACTAGAGTTAAATAACTAAAAGGGCTTCAACTAAAATGGAAATCAGAACAATCAACTATCAAAAAACATTCAATCTTGGCAATTATCAATCTGAAAGGATTGGTGTTGAGGTTGTATTGGAGCAAGGTGAAAGCGCAAATAAGGCCATTGATCTCGCAAAACAATTCGTAGAGGAGTGCCATCTTAACAATCAAAAGGTTCAGGCTTTGCAACAAGAAGAAGAACCAGTAGAAGTGATTAAGACACAATCTCCCCAAACGCTGATTGAGAGAACAATGGGCTTTATTGACGCTTGTAAAAACGAAGGCGAACTAAAGGCCTTTGAATTTATGGCTAAAAACAAACCTGAATTAAAAATGTACTACGACAAAAAACTAAAATCATTCAAATGAATTTTAACAAAACTTTAATTAGATCTAGCTCTGTGGGGTATCTAATGACCGAGCCTGTAACTAAGGCTGATAAAGAAGCAGGGATATTATCCAAAACTGCAAAATCACATTTGATTGAAATCTATATCAGAGAAAAGTATGGACGTACAAAAGACGTACAAACTAAGCAAATGCGCAAGGGCGTAGAAGTTGAAGAAGAAGCAATAGACCTACTAGGGGAGTTTCTAGGTAGAAAACTAGGCAAAAACACCGAAAGATTTACCAATGACTTTATCACAGGGCATCCAGACGTATTAGACTTAACAGAAGCCGGATTAAAAGTGTGGGATGTAAAATCTAGTTATGATCTGTTTACGTTTTTAGGAAACATACCAGACAAATTGAATTCGCAATACTATTGGCAATTGCAATCCTATATGTGGCTAACAGGAGCAACAGAATCTTGCATTGCTTATTGCCTGTTAAATACTCCATTTGGTATCATAGAACAAGAAAAAAACTCATTGCTTTATAGAATGGCAGATGTTGTAACAAACGAAAGCCCAAAATACCTCCTAGAAGCCGCTAAATTGGAGCTTAATATGATGTTTGATGACATAGATCAAAAAGAAAGATTGCTACTATTTCCGGTACAGAGAAATGACGAGGACATAGAGTTAATCAAAGACAAGGTATTGAAAGCAAGAGTATTTTTAGAAAGCATAGAAGAAACACATTTAAACTTTAACAATGGTAAAGGGATCTAACATAGTAAGCGCAGTTCACCATTTGAAAATGGCTAAAGAACACTTTGAGGATTTTAGACGAGAATTCCCACAGGCTATGGGATCAAGACTATTTAAAAGTTACATAGACAGAATAGATTGGATATTCAAAGATTTGCTTGCCTATCCACATTTAACCCAAGCAATTAGAGATGGCTTTAAGGCTGAAATAGAAAGCGATGTGTTTGCCATACCGGCCATTGGAGAAAAGGTAGCCCTATTAAACCCACAACAAAGGGAAATGATAGAGGTAACCATTGACGCGATGCTGTCTGGAGTAGAAATAAAAATTTCTGATATTCCAAAAAATTCTTAATTTAGTGTTATGAAAGGTAAACTAAACAAACTAGGAGTTGCCAATAGTCTTTGGAACAACATCCGCGCTAAAGCTGGATCAGGTAAAAAGCCTACACCAGAAATGCTAGAGCAAGAAAGAAAAATTAAAGCAAAAGAAAAAAAATAATCTTATGGTAGGTATAATGAACACTCCATTAGATCCAATGTCTAATTTTTTGTTAAAACAAAACCCAAAATTAGATATAGATAGCACGTTGAAAGCAAACATGGCTAAGAATTTTGTAAAAAGAATGTTTGATTCAAAGCCAATGTCTATACCAGATCCACAAGATTCAAAAAAAAGCATGACTCATTTTATGGAAGTGTCTGATGGCATGGCATATCCAAGAGTTGTTCAAATGGGGAATCAATTAAAATATTTAAGCAGTGATGATGCTTACAATTTTGCAAAAAAAACAGGAGAATTTATTAAATTCAAAGACGATAATGATGCCTTGTATTTTACACAGAATTACAAAAAAGGCAAGAACGTTACAATAGGAAAATAATGAGGCACAAAACACCAGCTTGGACTCGTAGTGAAGGGAAGAACCCAGAAGGCGGATTAAACGCCAAAGGAAGGGCTTCATACAACCGAGAAACGGGTGGTAAATTAAAAGCACCAGTTAAGTCAGGAGTTAATCCAAGACGTGTATCTTTTGCAGCTCGATTCGCAGGCATGAAAGGTGATATGAAAAAGCCAAATGGCGAACCAACAAGAAAAGCATTAGCCCTAAAAGCATGGGGATTTGGTTCTGTCGCAGCCGCAAGGGCATTTGCAAACAGACACAAGAAGAAATAAAGGTATGGTATATGGGTATTTTACCCTAATTTTGTCAAAAACACATGGCAAAACGATTAATGACGTACTTTAACGTACCAATTCCACCATTCAAAGAAGAAAAATACGGAGCAAATTCAACTACAATTCGATTTGTAATTCGAGGAAACGTACCCAGTAAAAAGAACAATCAACAAGCGGTTACGATCAGAAAACACGCACGTTCTTGGGCTAATAATCAACAAAAATTAGGCAAAAATCCCACATGGAATGACGTGCAGAAAGCAATTTCTATGACAAGTTCTAAGATGAGAGGCAACGTAAAGTACATAGACTTTGTTAAAAAACACAAACCAGTTTTACAAAATCAAATGGCAGAATGGGCATCAAGACTAGGAGAAAAAGGACTCGTATTCCCTCTATC